>Ga0209718_1000656_pt1 | contig 44932 bp, 36 predicted proteins | sample AD_JPNAS1_MetaG_FD_184420 | JGI IMG/M metagenome (GOLD analysis project Ga0209718, IMG submission 184420) | Active sludge microbial communities of municipal wastewater-treating anaerobic digesters from Japan - AD_JPNAS1_MetaG (SPAdes) (version 2) | ecosystem: Engineered > Bioreactor > Anaerobic...
AACAAGATCCGAGTGGTGACCAGAAGATCCTATGGATTCCGCACGTATCATGCGATGGAAACCGCTCTCTACCACAATCTTGGACGACTACCCGAACCGCCACTCACCCACAGATTCTGCTGACGAGGCGGAAAGGGTTCAAGGGCGCGTTCAGCCAGGACGAGGCGCAACTGTTCGCCGTGAGCATGGGTCTGACCGCCCAGGAGGCCAAAACGAAGCTCCGCTACGTGGCGGGCGCGGACACGACGAAGGCCCGGAAGAAGCTCGGCTTCGCCGATAAAGAGGCTCCCCTGCTGAACGTGTTGATCTACCCGATCTCAGATGAAGAAGCGCATAACTTCGATGGCGACCTGGCCTCGTTGAACAACGTCATTCGCACCAAGATGCTCGGTGACAAGAGCGCGGGCATCCGGGGCATCCTGGATGACCTGTTGAAGCGGATCGGCCCGGACGACGTGGTAGTGCTGAGTTCAGATCATGGCTTTAAGGAGTTGCTCCAAGGAGATGGCGTGGCCGTTGCCGAAGCCGAGGCCAAGAGTGCGGGCATGACGATGGAGGAGAGCATCCGCTGGCGCTACGTCGAAGGCTTTGCGCCTGCCGCCATGCCCGACGCCGTAAAGATCGCGGTGGGCAGCCAGGACGTGTGGATGGCCCTGGGCAGGCGGTGGTTCATGCGGGAAGGCACGAAAACCGCCCCGCGCTACAGCCACGGCGGCTTGTCGCTGGCCGAGGCCGTGGTGCCTGGCGTGGTGCTGCGCCGGGTGACCGAGAAGACGGCGAGGGCGGAGCTACTCGATCTGCCGACCGTGCTCCAGGCGGAGGAAGATGCCGTCGCGGAACTGCCGTTTACGGTGAGGAACACCGGAAACTGCGACATCGAGTTCGACGTGCGGGTTATCAACAATCTTGGGCAGGAGTTGTTCCAGCAGCAGGCGAAACTGGCCCCGGCGACCACCGCCAAGCTGACGGCCTCCGTGACGGCACGATATCGGGAAACGCCTGCGCGTGAACCCGATCCCGCTGCTACGGTCAGCGCCGTTACGCTGAGGCTGAGGCATACGAATCTGAACGGAACCTGGCAGGAGGCGCTGGATGGGCGGGCCTCCATTCCGGTGAAGATCAAGCCCAAGGCGGTGAAATTCGACACCGACGCCCTCAAAGGCTTTGATGACGTATAGAAGGAAATTTTCATGGCAGACGAAAAAGTAAACGAAATCGAGCCGTCCCTGGGGGCCTTGGACGAGAAGATCGCCCGGACGCTCGGTGATCGGGTGATACTCAAGCCGCTCACGCGGTGGAACGAGGCTTACAAAGAGTTTCCACGTTACGTGATGGAATACCTGGTCAGCCGGTATGTGGAGCCGAGCAACCCGGTGGACGGCCAAAAGAAGATCGACCGAATTTTGTCGGAGCACTACTCGGAGAGCGCGAAAAAGGAACTCATCAAAAGCCGGATCAAGGAGCGCGGCCAATATACGTTGCTGGGCCAGTTGTCCGTGCGGTTGGACCAGAGCCGTGACCATTACTGGGCCAACGTGCCCGCCCTGGGTGACGACACGGTGCGGGTCGCGCAGAAAGTTTTGGCCCAGTATGGCGACGTGCTGCTGACCAGTGGGGCCTGGGGCACGATGGAGATCGAATACGACGGCACCTACGAGATCAAGAGCCGCAAGTTCCCCTTCTACATCCGCGAGTTCACGCCGCTCCAATACACCCGGTTGAACCTGGACGATTTTGTGGACAAACGGGTCGAGTTCACTGCCGATGAATGGCTTGACCTGTTGATTCAGTCCATCGGGTTCAATCCGGCCAAATTCGAGCGCCGGGTCAAACTGCTCATGCTTCTGCGCCTGGTGCCGTTCGTTGAAGCGAACTTCAACTTGATCGAGCTTGGGCCACGCGAGACCGGCAAGACCTACACCTTCCGCAACACGTCCAACCGGGCGTTCGTGGTCTCTGGCGGCAAGGCGACGCCCGCCACGCTGTTCTACAACAAGGCATCCCGGAAACTGGGGGTCATAGGATTAAAGCACCTGGTCTTTTTCGACGAAATCGCCAACACCAATTTCGACGACGCCGAGGCGAGCATCAGCGTGCTCAAGGACTACATGCAAACCGGCAAGTTCAGCCGGGGCGATCAGGAGTTCTCCGCGCCGTGCTCGGTCGTCCTGGGCGGCAACATCGACACGAACCTGGAACTCAAGCAACCGGAGGTCGGCTACAAGCACCTGTTCGCCGTGCTCCCGGAGGAGCTTCAAGACCCCGCCTTCCTGGACCGTATCCACGCCTATCTGCCCGGCTGGGAGATGCCGAAAATCAGACCGGAGAACTATGCGACTGGCTACGGCCTCCTCACTGACTACATGGCCGAAATCTTCGCGGAGTTGCGGCGACGGAACTTTCAGACGCACGTCAACGCCTGGGTGGATTTCGGAAACATGACGGGCCGCAATCAGGACGCGATCAAGAAGACGGCGGCGGGCTTATTGAAGTTGCTCCACCCGCACCGCAGCCCGGACACCCTGGCCAGCGACGAAATCCACCCCCTCATGGAACTGGCGGTCGAGATGCGCCGGCGCGTCACCGACCAGCTCGCCAAAATCCTGCCCACGGAGTTCAGCAACGTCCAATACGGGTTCAAGCTGACTCGATGATCGGCAAAGCCTCGACCCAGGCTTTGCCGTCCCGGGCAACCTCGGCCACGGCTGCCTCGGCATTGTCGGCGAATAACCAGCCGATTGGCTCCTGGGCGTCACCAGTCGCCCAAGAGGCTTTCATGACAATTCATGACAACTTTTGCCCCCGTTTTGTTCCTTCGCTCCGACTTGCCTTTTTTATAAACAATTCTAAGCTGTTGGCGTATGGCAAGTTGCAGAGGCATTTTTGAAGAAGTTGGAAGCGAATCCGAAGTGTTCGAATCCCTTCGCTCGCTCCAATCTTCATCTCGGAATCTCGTGTGGACGCTCATTCGAATCGGATTGGCGCTCGGCCTTCTGGCCGGTGGTGTGTTTTGGCCGTGTCAGGCGGGCCCTTTTCAGAGCGGTGAGGTCTGGATTCGCCAGGTCTACATTCACGGGGGCACTCTGACGTCCGTAGCCGAGCAGAGGGTTCGGCGGCACATGCGGGCTTCGGCGCAGTACGCCAAGAGCGTTTTTCATCAGGTCGGTATTCGGCTGCAGGTGAGCGAGCCGGCTTTGTTTGCGTCGTCGGATTCCCAGGGCCTGCCGCTGCCTGTTGGCATGACGGACGCGGACTTCGTCGCACTTCTTGCCTGGTACGATCGGGAACACCGTTCGCCCGGCGTTGTGCCGGTCTTCTTCGTGGATCATCGGGCGTCTCATCCGTCGGGTGTGGCTTGTTCGGAGGACAAGGCTGTAGAACTCGGCGCGCCGACACCCGGGGTGATCATCGATCATCCATCCGATTGGGCACTTGTCTGGCAGTATTCGGCTGACGAACTGGCGCATCAACTGGGCCACGTGTTGCTGAACCGACATCGGTATGCGCCCTTCGGAGCCGAAAACGCACACTTGACAGTCGCGGGCGCCCTGATGTGCAGCGCGGGGCCGCCGGTGTCTCGCAAGCGCCCTGCGTACCAGGCTGCTTATGATCAAGATGACAGCGTGGACATCATCGATTTCGATTGGGTCCGGGATCTGGACAGCGGGGCTCGCGCAAGCCAGGTTGAGGGCCTTTACACGGGCTCGTCGTTGGTTCGCAAGACGGAGACCCTGGCCTGGGGCGCGAGCGTGGGTCTTGGGCAGTACACCGCCGATGATCCGTCGCCGACGCCTCCGTCGGTGCTGTCGATTGCATACGGCGCGGACGCGAGCGGCTTGGCCTTTGGGGCCCGCCTTTCCGTCCCGGTGACGAGGGCGATTCGGGAGATCGAGACCGGATCGTCTGTGCCGGTCACGCGGGTCGAATCGACGGGGGCAACGGTCGAGGTTTCGGCCTGGAGCCGGCGCAAGACGGAATCGATGATCGAAGTGTGTCTGGACGCCGTTTTCAACGGTCTGTCAGCCACAGACAAGCCATCCGGGTTTAGCCCTGTGCCTCTGTTGTCATTCAGCGACGCTTTGACCGTGACGCTGGGCGTGATTCCGGAGGTCGAGGGTCCCGCGCAGACGCGTGTGTATGTGCAGAGGACGCCCTCGGACGACATGCGCGAACTTGCGCCGGCGGAGTATGTTTTTGCGGGAGCGACGAATCTGGTGGTGGAGAAGGATCTTCTAGGCGAAGGCGGCGTGTTGCGCTTGAGGTTCACGGTGCCCGATCTGACGGCGCCGCTCTGGTTTGGCGGTGACATGAACAACGACGGCGCATTCAATCTGGACGACATCCTCCGGCTGGCCGCGCGCCTGGGCAACGAGCCCTCGCCCTTCGACATGACAGGCGATGGGCGCGTCAGTCTGGATGATTTGAGCAAGCTGGTGCGGGAGAGGATTCGCACGAAGCTCGGCGACACGAACTTGGATGGACTGGTCGATGAGCGGGATTTCGACATTGTCAAGACGAATTGGATGGCGGCGGGGAACTGGCCCAACGGGGATTTCGACGGCGACCGGCTTGTGAGCGAGACGGATCTGGCCATTCTCTCGGCGAACTGGGATGGCCGGCCTATGCGCTGGCAAGGTTATCCGATCATCCGACATACCGAAATCCCGGTGTCGATCCTACCGATCACGGCTGCGCGTCTGGACTGGGCATCGGTGGCTGACGACCGCTATCGGTTCCAGACCTCGACGGATTTGGCGGTGTGGAGCGAGGATGGGTTGCCGGTGATCGGGACCGGCGGCCCACTCGCGCGGTGGGTCCAGGTGCGGACCGAACCGGCTCGGTACTTCAGGCTGGCCGCAACGGACGATTCCGATTCGAGGCTGGGTGTGGGGGCGGTTGGCGCGGCATTCCGTGCGTCCTGGGCTTCCGTCGATGCTCAATGGTACCAGGTGCAAGCCTGGCTGCCGCTCGGTTCCCACGACGAGTCCGCATGGGTGAACCAGGGCGCTCCTGTGCGTGGCGACGGTTCGCTGCTGACGGCGATTGTGCCGATCGGCTTGGCGGATGCGAATCGGGCGGGGTGTCGTGTCCTTCTTGTGCCGTGAGCAGGCGGCTGCGTCGGGCGGGGTGGCGCGCTGCCTTTCCCGGCCTGCATGCTGGCTTCTCTTGTGATCTTCGGCCTCGCGGTGGCAAAAAGTGGTGAGAAATGCAGGCAAGCGCCCGCGGCTCGGGTGGGGACTCGAGTCGCGGCCTATTCCCCGGCGAGGAGCCGGTCCCAGAGGCGCTCGTTGGTCATGGCGCGGAGCAGGAAGGCCTCGCTTTCGATCTGCGGGTTGACGGCAGGAGGCTCGAGCGGGAGCGTGATCCGGAGGCTGAGGCCGGTTCCGGTCTTGGGCTCGATGGCGACTTTGCCGCCGTGATGGTAGACGAGGAAGTAGCATGCCATGAGGGAAAGTCCCGATCCCTGGGCCGCGCCCGTCCGATGGATCAGCGGGTCGAGGACCGAGAGAATGGCTTCGGGCGGCAAGCCGGGGCCGTTGTCATGGACGAAGAGGTCCACCTCGCGGGGCTGGCCGCGTTCGTTGCGCAGGGCGGCTTCGAAGGTGACTGAGGCGCCGTCGGGGAGGTTTGCCAACTCGTCGCGCAGGAGGAGGTCGAAGAGCTTTGGGAACCGCTCGCCATCGACTCGGAGGGGGGGGAGGTCGTTCGGCACATTGTTGAGGACCTGGATGCGTTTTTGCGCCAGCGACTCGGCGAGGCCGCGCGCGGCGGAGTCGACGGCATCGTGCAGGCGGGTCTCGGTGTCGAACCGGGACGGGCGTGCTGTTTCTGAGGACAGGTCGTCGAGCATGCGGAAGGCTGTCGTAACCTGTTCTTTGACGTTGCGGTGAAAATCCTGCCAGAAGTTGGGATTGCGCAGTTGTTCCAGATCGATCTGCTCTTCGCGGAGCATCTGCGGGGCGAGGTCGAGGAATCGTTGGACGGCCTCGATGGTGTTGCGCAAGCGATGCCCGAGGCCGGCGGCGAGAACGCCCAGGCTGAGAATCCGATCGGCGATCAGGACCCTGTGCAGGCTGGAGAGTTTCTCGCGCAGCAACAGATCGCGTTCGATCTGCAGCATGAAGAACTCGAGACCCCGTTTCAGCGTGGCCTCGAGGTTGGGAATGTCCCACGGTTTGGTGATGTACTTATAGATGGCGCCGTTGTTGACGGCGGCGATGGCGGCATCCAAGTCCGTGAAGGCGGTGGCGAGCAGGCGGATGATGCGGGGCTGGAGTTTGCGCGCGCGTTCGAGGAACTGGACGCCCTGTTCGCCGGGCATGCGCTGGTCGCTCATGATCAGGCCGATTTCGTCCTGATGATCCGCCAGGATTCGGTAGCCGTCGGCGGCATTCTGAGCGGTGAAGATGCGGAATGTGTCGCCGAAGGCCTTGGCGAAGTACTTGAGCGACTTTTCCTCGTCGTCGACGTAGAGGATCGCAAAGCGCTTGTAGTCGTAGAGGGTATTCATGCGGCGATTGTAGTGGAGGTCGTGGATAACTCGATCTGGTCATTGGCAGGATCGGGGAAAGCGATGCAGAACTCGCAGCAGACATCGGGTTCGCTCCGAACGGTGATGTGGGCGCCCACCTCCTGTAGGAGGCGGTAACAAATGCTCAGTCCCATGCCCGTGCCCTGGTTGACTTCCTTGGTGGTGTAAAACGGATCGAAGACCTTCGAGATTTGCGAGGCGGGGATGCCGGGGCCGTTGTCCCAGACCTTGACGATTTTGGCGCCGTGCTCGATTGCGGCTTCGAATCGGATTTGCGGCTTTGTTCCCTCCGGGAATGTCTTCTCGCGAAGTGCGTCCACGGAGTTCTGGACGAGGTTGACAAACACTTGCATCAGTTTGGAGGCGACGGCTCTGACTGCAAAACCATCCGGGACCCGATTGTCGATTTCGACTTTGCCCGCCACCTCGGCCTTGAGGAATCGCAGAGCTCCCTCGATGGCATGGTTCACCTCGATGGTCTCGACATCGCCTCCCCGAGGATGGGTGAACTCGCGCAGGTCCGCAATGATTTTGCCGACGCGTTGGAGGCCATCCTGGACATCCTTCAAAGTCTCCTGGAACTCGCCACGGTTGTCGGGCGGAAGGTGCCTAGCCTCGACTGACAGGACGCTCAGGGCGGTCAGGGCATAGTTCAAGGGATTGTTGATTTCGTGAATGATGCCGGCGCTCATGCGTCCGAGCGAGGCCATTTTTGCCGCCTGAATCAACTGTGCTTCCGTGTCGTGCAGTTCCTCGAGGGTTGCTTCGAGTGTCTGCTTCTGACGCGCCAGCGCTTTGGCCGCGCGGTAGCCGTCGGCCAGATTCTTCACCCGCACATGAAGCTCGGCGAGCGAGAACGGCTTCGAGAGGAAATCGCTCGCCCCAGCTTCGAGGGCACTGAGTTTTGTCGCCTCGTCGGCTCGCGCGGTGAGGACGATGACGGGGATGGCGCGCGTCAATTCCCGGCTGCGCAGCTCATGGCAGACCGCGAGGCCGTCCTTGTGCGGCAGCATGAAGTCGCAGACGATCACGTCGGGCAGGTACTGCGCGGCGAGGGTCAAGGCCTGATCCCCATCCGCGGCCTCGATCACCTCGTAATGGGCATCCAGCAGCGTTCGCAGAAACCGCAGCATATCGGGTTCGTCATCGACGATCAGGACGCGGGGTTTGCCGGTCCGGCTGGGCGGTGAGCCGTGCTGCAGCGAGTCCTTCAGAGGGGTGGGATTGCCGAACAATTCAGCGCGCCGGTGGAGTTGGTGCAACCAGTTGGTATGGGCCTCGGTAGCGGCGGCCTGAAGCTGGGGCTCGGGCTCGGCCGGAGTGGCGGATGCGTCGGCTTGGGGCTCGTCGGCGTCGGGTTGGGCGTCGAGGGGCAATCGGACGCGGAAGGTTGTGCCTTGACCGAGTTGACTCTCGCCGGTCACCGACCCTGCGTGGGCCTCGACCAATTCCTTGACCAGGGCGAGGCCGATGCCGACACCCTGGTATTTGCGCTGGCTGGAGGTGTCGGCCTGCCAGAAGCGGCTGAACAGGTGCTTGACGCTTTCAGGGCTCATGCCCACGCCGGTGTCGATGATCTCGAAGAGGGCGTCGCCTCCATCGGCCGAAGCCTGAACGCGGATCATCCCGCCCGCCGGAGTGAATTTCATGGCGTTGAAGAGCAGGTTGAGAAACACCTTCTCGAGTTTGTCCGGGTCGGCGACGACTTTTTCGAGTCCGGAGTTGATCGTCAAGGCGAGCCGCAGCCTGCGATCTTCGGAGAACTGGCGCACGGCATTGAGTGTTCCTTCGAGGAACGGTTTGACATCGATCGCCTGACGGTGCAGTCGCATCTGACCCACATCGAGTCGGACCAGATCGAGGAGGTCGTTGATGAGCTTGAGCAGCCGCATGCTGTTGGCATGCATGGTTTGGATGCAATCCCGGAGGGGCGGATCGCGTTGCACTTGCGGATGCTGGCGCAGATTCTCGAGGGGGGCGAGGATGAGTGTGAGCGGCGTGCGCAGTTCGTGGCTGATATTGGCGAAGAAGCGTCCCTTCAACTCGTCGAGTTCCAGCAGGCGCTTGTTGCTATGCTCGAGGTTCTGCTGACTGAGTTGGAGGGCGTGCTGCGCCTCGAATTCGCGGCGCCGCAGGCGGTTGTAGAAGTAGTTGCCGGTGATGACGATCACCGCCGTTTCGATCATGAAAAACAGGTAGGCGTAAGGCTGTCCGGGCACGGGAGGGGAGGCGTTGACGGCGATGGCCATGACGTAGAGGGCAACGATCAGGGCCGATGTGAGCAACGACTCGCGGAGGTTCCAGTGCACGACCACGTTGGTGGCCAGGAGGATCAGGTTGAGGCCCGCGTAATAGGGGGAGTTGGCCCCTTCGTTGACGGCGATCATGCCGGAGATGAAGAGGGCGGGCAGCAGGGCAATAAGCCAGCTTACGGGTCGAATCCACTGCCGCACCAGTTCCGTGTAATGGAGGGCGAGCAAGCCGCCCACAAGCACGGAGCAAACAAGGCGCGCCACCAGGAAGATCGGCGCCTCGTCCGGATACAGGCAGAGGTCCAGGACAAAGCCAGCCGGCATCAAGATGATCACCAACAGGCATGCCACCTTGCCCAGGCGGATTCGGTCGGCCATGTCTTTCGCCTCGAAGTCCATCAGCACACTCGGGTCGGGCCGAGCGGCAACGTCAGTCGCGTTCGGGGCGGCGGACTTCGAGGTAGATGTTGACACCGGTGGCATCGGCTTTGGTGGTTATGCACTCGGGGCGGGCGGCTGTTGGGTGCAACGTGCGCATCACGGTTTCGTCACGATAATTCAAATGCCATTCCAACAAGTACTCCATCCCATGGCGGTTTGGATTCGAAGGATCCACGTTGGTGCTGATCAAGAGCCCGCCTGGCGCCAGCATCTCGTGGAAGTATTGCATGAGCCTCTGGCAGATGCGGTCCGACAAGTAGTCGAAGAGCCCCGCGCAGTAGACCAGATCGTATTGCGCGGAGGGCTTGTCGCCCCGGGCCGAACGCTTCAGGACCTGGTGAACGGACTGTTGGATGAATTGGAAGTCGGTGCTGCGCCTGGTCCGGGACTTGATCTCTGCAAGCCGGTGGCGCGCGAAGCTGAGGGTGTCCTCATTGAAATCGACCAGGGTGAAATCGGCGGCATCCGAGAGTGATTGCGTCTCGAGGAACCGCTGGACCTCCGCGGCGGGGCCGCAGCCGAGGTTGAATATCCGGGCGCGACGCCCCGCGCCGGCAACCCTCTGGACTTCGCGGACAAGCGTTTGGAACAGGTACTCGATGCGGTTCCGATGAGCCGCGGCGGGCGCCTGCATGAGGAACCAGTAATTGACTGACTTGGCGAACAGGGACGCGCCCTCGAAGGGGTCGTTGAGGATCATGTTGACCATCTCATAATCCCCGGCGTAACCGAGTGGCTTCTGGAAGGTCCGATGCGGGAACGGGGCGCAGAGGACCAGGGGATGCAGTTGTCGGCGCGCGTAGGTGCGATGGATCGGGTGATGGTCGGGCGCGATGGATTTCGCGAGTTCCTCGAACCGACTGAACAGCTCGTTGATTGGGTCGAGCACCGTGCCGCTCAACCGGCCCATCACCTCCCGCTCCATCTTTTCGACTTCGTGGGATGGATGCGACCGGATGCCCAACTCGATCTGATCGAGCCACCGGCGGAGGTCTGCAAGGAACGTCTCCATGTCGACGACCGCCGCCTTGAAGGCCGGAGAGACGGCTTGAATCTTGCTCCAGTCGGTCAGGAACGCGGCGAATTCGCGGCGAAGCCATTCCGGGTCAGCCAGTGGCGAGAGCGCCTCGACATCGAGCCAGTCCGACTCGAGGCTGACCTCGCAGATCACCATGATGCTGGCGTTGACCAGTTTGCTGACGACGGCTCGTCCGGCGTAGACAATTCGCTCGCCGATTGTGATGCGGAAGTCGCTCAAGACCTCCGAGAGTTGGAGGATGCTGTAGGGGTTATAGACCTCGAAAACCGCCTCGTAACGGCTCAAGCGCAGGGGCGTCGCCCGAATTTCCACGCCCTGGCTGTTTCGACACGTGATCAAGGTGTCCCGACCCCGGGCCCCGCCGGGGTTGAGCCGGTCCACACTCGAATTCGCTGCCGGGGACGCTTGGATCGGCCCGGCAACCGCGATCGGGTTCTCACCTGCCGCCGGCTGGGAGAAGAGGCGGTCCGCACTCATAAACGTTGACTTCCCACATTCCTGAGCCAAGGGGCATAATAAACGAGACGCACAATCAATAGCTAGTCTGTTTTATGAAGTCCGATCGGCGGCATTGAGGGCTTGCACGATTTGGGGCCTGAGGCGATACATGGGGTGTGGGCATGCTTGGGAGCGCAATGCAGGCCGAAACGGTTCTCACGGTGCATTCTGACATCGAAGAGGGACTCGTCAGCCTGCGCATCGAATCGGGGCTGGAACAGGCCTCCGCGGCGCGCATTGCCAAGCTCGAGGCGATGGTGCGCGAACGGGACGAGTTGTTGCGCCTGCTCAGCGTCCACGCGCCCGTTGGCTTCTTCCAGACCGACGGCGCAGGCCGCCTGATCCGCACCAACGCGCGATGGCGGGAGATTGCGCGTCTGAGCCACATCGCGGCGCCGCGCGGCGTGTGGTGGCAGATGGTGGACCCTGGGGATCGCGAGCGGGTTGTTGGCGCCTGGAAGGCCGCGGTGCGTCACGGGTGTGAGTTTCAGGAGGAGTTTCGGACCAACACGGGCGCGGGATGGACCTGTTATGTGCGCACGCGGATCGTGCCTGTCATCGAAGGGGGCGGGGCCGTGGGCAAGTGCATCGGCGTATCCGAGGACATCACGGAGCGCCGCCGTCTGGAAAGCGCTTTGCGTCGGGCGCATGAAGACCTCGAGCGGAAGGTGAAGGAGCGCACCGCTCAGCTTCAGGCGGCGAACATGGAACTGGGACAATTCGTGCATGTGGTTGCGCACGATTTGAAGGCGCCGCTTCGAGCTGTCAGTCATTTGGCGGACTGGGTTGCCAGCGACTGCGCGAGCCAGATTGACGCCAACGGACACAATTTGCTTGGTTTGCTTCGTCAGCGGGTGCAGTACATGCATGACCTGATCGAGGGCGTGCTTTCTTACACGCGCCTGGGGCAGACCAAGGAGCCGGAGGTCGAGTTGGACCTCAACGCCTTGGTGCGTCGGGTGTTGACAGGGCTGGCGCCGCCCTCGAACATCCAGGTTCACATCCCATCGAGCCTTCCGCGGGTGCGCGGGGTGGCGGGGCAGCTTCAGCGGATATTCCAGAACCTGCTCGACAACGCCATCAAGTTCATGGACAAGCCGTTGGGTGTTATCACGGTGCGTGCGACACGCCTGCGTAACGCCTGGCAATTTGCGGTGGCGGACAACGGGCCTGGGATCGAACCGCGGTATCATGCCCAGGTGTTTGGTTTGTTTGAACGTCTGCGTGTCGGCCCGCACAATGACGGCACGGGGATTGGCCTGGCCCTGGTGAAGAGAATCCTGGAGGCCAAGGGTGGCGAGATTACGCTGGATTCGGCTCCGGGCGAAGGTTCGGTGTTCACGTTCACGTGGCCGGATGCCCCGGTTCGCCTCGAGTCGAACGAGCAATGAGACGCTCCGCGGACGGCAGGGGACCCCTCACATCTCTCACGGCCCGAATGAATGACGGATTGGTCCCGCAGCAGCCGCCGATGAAGCTGGCCCCCGCCTCGATCAGAGCCGGCACGTGGCTGGCGAATTGGTCGGGCGTGGTCTGGTAGACCACGTTTCCCCCGACCAATGTGGGCAGGCCGGCATTGGCCTTGATCCAGATCGGCAGATCGGTTGCGGCTTTGAGTCGTCGGCACACGGGCACATAACCTTCAATCCCGAGGCCGCAGTTGGCACCAATGACGTCCGCGCCTGCGCCTGTCAATTCCCTGGCCACCTGCTCGGGCGTGGCGCCCGTCATCGTGCGGTCTTTCTCCCTGCCCGCGTCGAACACCATGCAGACGACCACAGGCAGCCCGGTGCGTTGGGCAGCATCGAGCGCAGCCTTGGCCTCATCGAGATCCGACATTGTCTCGATGACGAGACCGTGCGCTCCGCCCTGGGCGAGGGCCTGCGCCTGCTCGACGAACGCCGCCCGCACTTCATCGAGAGTCACCTCATGCGCCATCAGCAGTTTTCCGGTCGGGCCGATGGAAGCGAACACGGATGCCCGATTCCCCGCCGCTTGAATCGAGAGTTGCGCGCCGCGCCGGTTGATTTCCGCGACCTGTTCCGGCGCGCCATGGTCAGCCATGCGAATCCGGTTGGCCCCGAAGGTGTTCGTGAGAATGATCTGACTCCCTGCCTCGACGTAGGCGCGGGCCACCTCGGTGACCCGATCCGGATGGGACAGGTTCCAGACGTCAGGAAAATCGCCGATGGCCAATCCACGTGCTTGGAGTTCGGTTCCCCAGGCGCCGTCGGTGATGACGGGTCCGTCCTGCAACAGGCGAACGAGCAGCGGTTTCATGAATGGGGAGTTGGGGCTGGAGTCGGCATGGTCAAAGATCGCTGGGGCAACGCGGTTCACGCGATTGCCGTCGCGCCAGATAAGAGCGCAGTCGCGGCCGGCAGGCTGACATCCTGCCTCCGTGCGCCGATCATGGCCGTGGTGGCCGGATTTCTTCTGGGCATTCGCGCAGGGGCGTCAAGCGCCCAGCGCGAGCTGTTTCTTGGCCAGGCTGACGGCTGCGGGAGCATTGTCGCTGTAGCCGTCGGCACCGATTTCCTCGGCATACTTCTGGGTGATCGGCGCGCCGCCGATGAGGACCTTAACCTTCTCTCGAAGGCCTGCTTGTTCGAGGGCTTCGATGGTGGTCTTCATGGCCGGCATGGTTGTGGTGAGCAAGGCCGACATGGCGACGACGTTGGCCTTACCTTCTCGGACCGCCTTGACGAACTGCTCGGGCGAGACGTTCACGCCCAGGTCGATCACCTCGAATCCGCCGCCTTCGAGCATGGCTGCGACGAGGTTCTTGCCGATGTCGTGCAGGTCGCCCTTGACCGTGCCAATGGCGACGCGTCCGGCGGGTTCATCGCCGCGGGCGATGAGCAGCGGGCGAATCAGTTCAAGCGCCGCTTTCATTGCGCGGGCGGAGATCAACAACTCGGGCACGAAGTACTCGTTGCACTCGAAACGGCGACCAACTTCGTCCATCGCCGGCACCATCAGGTCGTTTACCAGACGGAGCGGATCCGCCGAAGCAGCGAGAGCCTTTTCGGTGACTGCCCGTGCCGTAGCGGCGTCTCCGGACAGGATTGCATCGTGAAGCGCTTTGTACTCTTGCATAACAAGTCTTTGCCATGATCTTGCCCCAGGCTGCCGGACCGTTCAAACAGCCGCGTTGATCGCGAGCAACGCGCTTCGAGTGGTTCTGCCAAACCTGCGGCGCTGTTGGACGGAAAGCATGGATTCTTTCGGCGCCGTTGTCACTCTTTCGTTTTGGGTTGTTCCGGAGCTTCCGTCCGAGCCGGGCTAGCCCGGACCCGGACGCAGAGCGGCGCGCGCGGCTCGATGCCCGGTCCTCGGGAGAATGGAGGTTTTCCGCTCGCCAGTCGCCCCGCCGGGGGGTATCACGTCCGCATGAAGGCACAAGCTGGTACGATTCTGTTCGCCTGTGTTGTGGGCCTGCTCGGCGCCGGTTGTGGGCCGAGCGCCCCGAGCACCCCGCTGCACTCGGCTGTCGAGGACGGCGATTACCCGGCCGTCCGAAGACACATTGCCGCCCGCTCGGATCTGAACGCCAAGGACAGCTCCGGCTGGACGCCGCTCCATCGGGCGGCGATGCGGGGGGACCTGCCGATGGTGCAGTTGCTGGCGGATGCGGGGGCCGATCCGAAGCGGACCGGGCCGCAGGGGAAGACCATACTGGCTGTTGCGCGCGAACAGGGGCACACGTCGGTGGTCGAGTATCTCGAAGCGCGGCTCGCCCAGAAGACCGAGCCGGCTGGAGGGCAACCGCGCGGGCGGGCGCTGATAGATGGGGGCGTGGGTGTGTCCGAGGTGCTCGATGGGTTCTGAGCGCGGCGCAACATCAGGAGAGCCTTTCCTGATGAGACTGACCGCCTTTTTTGCCACGGTGGTGCTGATCCCCTTCGCCGCTCATTGCGTCTGGGGCGCGGAGCCTGGCAACGATCACCGACTCGATGAGTTTTTTGGAGCGTATCTGGATCGCTGGTTCGCCTTGCGGCCTTTGGACGCGACCCGCCTGGGCGACCATCGTTTCGATCATCGGCTGGATGATCTCTCGCCCGGGGCGCGCGCTCAATGGATTGCCCTGATGCGGGAGACGCTCGAGGCGCTGCCCGAGCAGGTGGACTACAGGGCGCTGACGCGATCGGGGCAGATCGACTTCGAGATTCTACGCCATGAGTTGGTCAAATCGCTCTGGCTCGCCGAGAACGCGCGTCCGTACGAGGAAGACCCGCGCATCTACAACGACTATATCAGCGACAGCGTGTTCCTGTTGCTGACACAGTCGTCACTGCCCAAGGAGACCAACATCACCAACGCCCTCGCGCGCATGGAGCAAATCCCGCAGGTCATCGCCGCGGCGCGGGCGAATCTCCGCAATCCTCCGGCGGCGCACATCGAGACCGCGATTGGGCAGAACAGGGGGGCCATCGCGTTTTACGAACGGGGTATTTTCGAACTGGCCGTGTCGACGCCGCAGCGCGCGGCGCTCGAGGCCGCGGCCGCCCGCGTTGCGGAGAGTTTGAGGGGTTATCAACGCTTCCTGGAGTCCGACCTGCGAGCGCGGGCGCCTGGGGAATGGCGGCTGGGACGGGAGAGATTCTGCCGCAAGCTGGAGCTGGAGGTCGATGGTGGGGTGACGGCGGACGAGGTGCTCGCCGACGCGCAGCGCGAATTCGAACGCGTCGAACGCGACATGTTCACCGTCGCCCGTCAGCTTTGGAGCCGTTTTCATCCCGGAGCCCCCTTGCCCCCCGATGATTCTGCGGGTCGCAGAGCCGCCGTCCGGAGTGTGTTGGCCGCGATTGCGCAGGACCACAGCACTGCGGAAACCGTTGTGGCCGATGTGCGCCGGGTGATGGCCGACGTCAAGCGATTCATTGCCGACGCCCGCATTGTGCGACTTCCGCAGCCGGACCAATGTGAGATCATCGAAATGCCGGAATTCCAGCGCGGCAACTCGACCGCTTACATGAACTCGCCGCCGCCGCTTGATCCGCGGGCTGGCGGATACTACGCCGTGAGCCCGCCGCCGCGCGATTGGGACGCCGACCGTGTTCGGAGCTACTTCGAGGAGTACAATTCCCAGATGCTGCGGATTCTGACCATTCACGAGGCTTATCCGGGCCACTATGTTCAACTCGAATACGCCAATCGCAACCCTTCGCTCGTGCGGCGAGTCCTCCAGTCCGGCGTCTACATCGAGGGCTGGGCGGTTTACACCGAGGCGATGATGCTCGATCAAGGCTTTGGCGAAGGCAGTCTGCCTCTCCGGTTGACCCAACTGAAATTCTATCTTCGCGCGGTGGCCAACGCCATCCTCGATCACAAGATGCATTGCGCGGACATGAGCGACGATGAGGCGCTGCGATTCCTCACGGAAGACGCCTTCCAGTCAGAGGGCGAGGCGCGCCTCAAGATCGTCCGCGCCAAACAGAGTTCCGTGCAACTGTCCACCTACTTTGCCGGCCGCATGGCGATGGGCCGGTTGCGCCAGGCAATCCAGCGCGAGATGGGCGAGCGGTTCGCATTGGAGCGTTATCACGAGGCTGTCCTCGAGCCGGGCGCCGTCCCGGTGAAGTACCTGCCCGAGCTGGTTCGCGCGCGGCTGGGTCAACCGCGGTGACGTGTTTCAGGCGCAGCTTGCGGGCCAGCCGGGGGGCGCAGTTAGCCTGCATTTCTCATCACTTCTGGACAGCGCGAAGCCGGAGCACACTGGAGAAGTACAAATGCAGGCCCGGATTTCAGAGTACTCCTTCAAGTGGCGAGAAATCCGTATCGGGGCCGTCAGTGCAGGCAAGTCTGGGCAGGGATCAGGACTCGTCTCAGGCGCCCGCCGCTGGTCCGGTTGTGATTTGGAGTTGGAAAACGGGCTGGACTGCCGCACCCTCTGCGGCGTGACGAGGACATTGAATCTGGACCCGATCGACGCGTTAATAGCGGACATTGCCCGTGGGCGGATGGTGATTGTGGTGGATGACGCCGATCGGGAGAATGAAGGCGACTTGATCATGGCCGCCGAGCATGTGACGCCGATGGCGGTCAATTTCATGGCGCGATTTGCGCGCGGGTTGATTTGCGTTCCCACCACTTCCGAGCGCATCGAGCAACTCGGAATCAAGCAAATGGTCACGGAGAACCGGGAGAGTTTCAAGACCGACTTCCAGGTGAGCGTGGACGCCGCCCGCGGGATCACCACCGGCATCAGTGCCGCGGACCGGTGCCGCACGATTCAGGTGATGGCCGATCCCACCGCCACGCCGACGGATTTGACCCAGCCCGGACACGTCTTTCCGCTGCGCTGCAAGCCCGGAGGGGTGTTGCAGCGCGCGGGACACACCGAAGCAGCCGTCGATCTCGCTCTGCTGGCGGGATGTCGCGGCATCGCTGCGATCTGCGAGATCATGAACACCGATGGCAGCATGGCCCGGCTGCCGGAGTTGCGCAAGTTCGCCCGGCGTCACCGCCTGCGTTTGGGCAGCATCCAGGCGCTGATCCAGTACCGTCGCTGCCGGGAGAAGCTGGTGGAGCGGATCGAGACCGTTCTTTTGCCGACCGAGCATGGCGACTTCGATTTGCATCTGTATCGATCGCGCCTGGATGGCCAGCATCATGTTGCCCTGGTCTGCGGCGAGGTGGCCGGACAGAAGAACGTGCTGGTGCGAGTGCACAGCGAGTGCCTGACCGGGGATGTCTTCGGCTCCCGCCGGTGCGACTGCGGCGTCCAATTGCACCAGGCCATGCGCCAGGTCGCCGAGGCCGGGCGCGGCGTGATTGTCTACATGCGCCAGGAGGGCCGCGGGATCGGGTTGGGGCCCAAGATTCAGGCCTACAAGCTTCAAGAGCGCGGTTACGACACCGTCGAGGCCAACCACAAACTCGGATACGCGGCCGACCTCCGGGAGTACGGACTGGGCGCGCAAATCCTGGTTGACCTGGGCCTCAAGACCATTCGGCTGCTGACCAATAACCCGAAGAAACTGGTCGGTCTGGAAGGCTACGGTCTGGAGATCGTCGAGCAATTGCCCATCCGGGTCGCGCCCAACCCGCATAATGTCAAGTACCTGCGGACCAAGCGCGAGAAGATGGGGCACACGCTGTGAGAATGCTCCCGATGCGCCGCCAGCACGCAGCCAGGCAAAGCTGCAACCAAAGCGCCGGAAACCTCGCCTATGGGTCTGTGCAAGAATTAGTTCCGATTGATTTTTGCACAGACTCTATGATTTCAAACCGGGCACGAAGAAGCCCGAAGAGTCTCAAACGGAGCACAACGGTTGAAAGTCTCCCGTTGTGCGCGGAACAGAAAGACCTCTACTGATGCTTCGCAAGATCAAAACCTCTCAGGCCAGGGCGTGCGGCGGCCGCTTCGCGATCGTCGCGTCACGATACAACGCGCGCTACGTCGATGCCATGGTGCGCGCGGCGCGTGCCGAGTTGCGGCGCGCCGGCGTCGGCCACGTCGATGTGGTGCGTGTTCCCGGCGCGTTCGAAATCCCGGTGGTGGCCGCTCGTCTGAGTCGCGGCGTCGGAATTCGCCCCGACGCAGTGATCTGCCTGGGGGTGGTGCTGCGAGGGGAGACCAGCCACGCCGAGCACATTGGCCGGGGCGTCACCGCGGCGCTGATCCAGCTCCAGATTCAGACCGGTGTCCCGATGATTCACGAGGTCTTGGTCCTGGAAGACGAGGGGCAGGCGCGTGTCCGCTGTCTGAGCCGTGACCACAATCGCGGAACGGAAGCCGCTCAGAGCGCCGTCGAGATGGTCCGTCTTGTGCGGCATCTGCCGGCGCTGGAGGAGGACGACGACGTGCCGTTCTGACCCGTATAGTTCATACCCCGTCCGTGCACAGGGCGGTCAGACATCGCAAGAGGACTGCTATGCGGGTCAGAAAGGTAAAACCGCGCCATGTTCGAGAGTCAGAGAAATCCAACACACTGTTCTCATGGCAGAACGCCTTCAGCACCGACACGAGACTCTCGGTTGTCTTTCTGGGAGCGGTGTTGCCGGAGTCCGGATGGGAGACTCCGCGCAGCTTCATGAAACATCCGGGCTGAAGATCGGGCTTTGATTCGATGAGATCGGCCCATAGAATCGGGCGCATGCAAGCCGCGCCTGCCCGTTCCGGCGGTTTTACCCGGGGCCAGTGGATGGTGTTGATCGCCGCGTTCCTGGGCTGGATGTTCGACGGTGTCGAGATGGGCATTTTTCCGGTGGTTGCGCGGCCGGCGCTTCAAGAGATTCTTGGGACGGAGGCGGACCAGGCCGTGGGGCCATGGATGGGCTACATCACGGCCCTCTTCCTGGTGGGAGCGGCGGGCGGGGGCCTGGTCTTCGGCTGGCTGGGCGACAAGGTGGGGCGTGTCCGGGCGATGACGGCGAGCATTCTCGCCTATTCGCTGTTCACGGGCGCGTGTTATTTCGCGCAGGCAGCATGGCAGCTTGGTCTGCTCCGTTTTCTCGCCGCTTTGGGGATGGGCGGCGAATGGTCGCTTGGTGTGGCGCTGGTCATGGAGTGCTGGCCTGAAGCCAAACGCCCATTGATGGCGGGGATCATCGGCGCTGCGGCGAATGTCGGGTACGCTCTGGTTGGTGTGGTCACCTGGCTCATTCCTGTCCGGCCTGATTCCTGGCGCTGGGTGATGCTGGCCGGGGCGATTCCGGCCCTGCTGGCGTTCTTCCTGGTTCTGGTGGTTCCGGAATCCCAGCGGTGGAAGGCATCGGTGCAGCGCGCGCGCGCGGAACCGTTGCGGATTGTGTTTGGAGCCGGCCTGTGGAGGACGACGCTGTTGGCTATTGCCTTCGGCGCAATAGCCCTGATTGGCACCTGGGGATCAGTCCAATGGCTGCCATTGTGGGGCGACCAGCTTGTGGGCAAGAGCTTTCCGCAGGTCAAGGGTGTCATCATGCTGGCGCTGTCGGCGGGGGCGATTCTCGGTTGCTTCATCGGGCCCTGGATTGGCGCGGTCCTGGGGCGGCGCATGGCCTACTTCACATTGTGCGCGTGCTCCCTGCTGTCTTGTGCCGTTCTGTTTCGAATAGTCGACAGTTTCGGTCCGGCGTTTGTCGTCGGGTCTTTCGTCGTCGGGGCGGCGACGGCGGCCTTTTACGGGTGGCTGCCTCTCTACCTGCCCGAGTTGTTTCCTACGCGCGCGCGCGCGACGGGCCAGGGCATCAGCTTCAATGCCGGGCGGATTCTGGCTGCCGGCGGCGCGTTGACGCAGGGCCAGCTCGTGTCTCATTACGGCGGCAGCTACGCGCAAGCGGGGGCCGTGGTGACCCTGATCTACGTTGTGGGAATGGTGTTGATCTGGTTTGGCCCCGAAACCAAGGGCAAACCCCTGCCGGAATGAGACTGCTCTGGGATGCTGCTCGATGAGGTTGACAAAGCGACGGGGTGTGGTGGACCTTTGCGGTCGAGTGTCACGGGAAACGGAGAGGGACGTATGCTTGTCAAGATGGTCGCCATACTCGCCGGGTGTCTGAGCATGGGCCTCGCGTTCGGCCAGGAATCAAGCACGAACAAGCCGCCTGAACGCGTGGCAGCATCCGTGCAGGCGCCCGGATCGATTCCAGGCAGCCGGGTCGTCACGTCGATCAGCCGTCCGGCGCCCGCAGCGCCGCGGGCCGGGGTGACGATCGACGGGGCTATTCCAAAGGCGATCCGCAGCAAGAGCCCGCTGCGGATGATAAGCCCGTTCGCGCCGAAGGAATATGGAGACGGCACGGATGTACTGGCGGTTCATCCGATGACCGGCGAGGCGCAGGGCGTGACGCTTCTGAGGCTGACATATCCCGATCGGCCAAAACCGCCGAAATCGCGCAAGAGCGGACCCTTCCGGTCCCCGAGCGGCACATAGGACGATCGAACGTATTCTACACACCATGGAACTGGTAACCGTCTTTAGCACCTTCAGCCCCGCCGAGGCCCAACTCGTCCGCTCGAGGCTCGAGGCAGCCGGCATACCGGCGAACGTCATCCACGAGACGGCGTCGCTCTCGATCGAGGGATACAGCGTGGCGGCCGGCGGCATCGAGGTCCAGGTGGCGGGCGACCGGTCGGAGGAGGCGAAGGCGCTGCTTGCCGATGCGCAGGAACCGCCGCCGGCGGCAGGTGCATGAAGGCTGCGCTCAGGCCGCTGGCTCGGGCGCTGCCCTCCGGCGAGTTGACCGCTGATCCAGCCATCTGTCAGGCCCATGCAGGCGACAAGTGGCTTGCCAGCCATGTGCCGGACGCAGTGGCGCTGCCACGCAGCACGGAGTCGGTGGTCTCGATTCTGTCCTTTGCCCACCGCCGAGGCATCCCCATCACTGCGCGCGGAGCGGGGCACGGCTACGTGGGCGGGTGCGTGCCTGTGCAAGGAGGCATCGTGCTGTCGCTGGCCCGGCTGAATCGCATTCGCGAGATTCACCCAAGGGACTTCGTGGCCGTAGTGCAATCGGGGGTCATCACGCAGAAGCTCCAGGATACGGTCGAGCGCAGGGGGTTGTTCTACCCGCCCGATCCTGCCAGTCGCTCGGAATGCAGCGTGGGCGGGAATATCGCGACCAACGCGGGCGGGCCGAGGTGTCTGAAGTACGGCGTGACACGGGATTACGTCCTGGGCCTCGAAGTGGTGCTGGCGGACGGAATCGTCGTGCGACTCGGAAGCCGCACGCACAAGAACAAGACCGGATTCGATCTCGCCCGGTTTTTTGTCGGATCGGAAGGTCTTCTGGGCGTTGTGACGGAAGCGACCCTCAAGCTGTTGCCGCTGCCACCCTACCGCGCCGCTCTCGCGGCGGGCTTCGGCACGACGCGGGACGCCTCCCGCGCCCTCCAGTCTGTCTTTCGGGCCGGCTTTCTTCCCTGCGCGCTCGAAGTGGCGGATGCATTCACTCTCGCCGCGGCGGCGAAACGCACCGGCAGCCGCCGGTTGGCCGGGTGCGAGGCCCACCTCATCGCTGAACTGGACGGGCAATCCCGGTCAGTGCGATCCGAGCTGCGCGAGGTCGAGCGGGTCATCGGGCAGCACCGCCCGCGCTTTATCGAGCGGGCTTTGGGTGCGATCGAGTGCGAGCGGATCTGGCAGTTGCGCCGCGAGTTCTCCTACGCCCTGCGTGACACCGGATTGACCAAGCTCAACGAGGATATCGCCGTGCCGCGCAGCCGGCTCGAGGCCCTGTTCGCCTTTGCAGCACGTCTCCAGAGAAAACACGGCTTGCCTGTGGCCTGCTTTGGCCATGCCGGCGACGGCAATATCCACACCAACATCATGGTTGACCGGACACAGCCGGGGGCGGAGACGCGGAGTCGAGCCGCTCTGGATGATTTGTTCAGGCAAGTCCTGGCCTGGGGCGGCGTGATCACGGGCGAGCACGGTGTCGGCTTGGCAAAGATGCCGTGGTGGAACCAGGCGGTTTCACCCGAAGTTCGGCAACTCCACGCTGCCATCAAGCGCGCCCTGGACCCCAAGGGCATTCTCAATCCGGGCAAGTTCGTCTCACTTGGTGCGGGCGATCCCTCCCACCGCCAGCGGGCGTGGTAAGGGTGGATTATCCGCAAACGCGTGGCGGCGATTGTGCGGACAAGGCCGGGAGACTGGAGGACTTTTCTTCGGAGCGGACCCCGGCCCGGGTGTTTCAAGACACTTCGCGGAGTCTGATGTCCGGCCACGCACGCGGATGCTGCCGACCCGATCGGCCTGTCGTCACGGCGCCTCGAGGCCGCGCGCCGCCTGGGCGAGGGCCCGGGCGCGATGACTGATCCTGTTCTTGACCGGCTCTCCCAACTCGGCAAACGACTCCGTGTATCCGAGCGGTTGGAAGACCGGGTCGTAGCCAAAGCCGTTCGCGCCGCGCGCCGCGTCGAGAATCAGGCCTTCGCAGACGCCTTCGAAAAGCCGAGGCGGGCGGGTCTGCCCGACCGTGGCCAGGGCGATCACGCAGCGGAATCGGGCGGTCCGGTTTGGGGTGGAGACGCCGTGCAGCAACCGCAGAAGCTTGGCCGTGTTGTCGATGTCGGTCGCGTTGGCTGACGGCGCGCTGTCCAAAGCTGCGAAGCGGGCTGAGACCACGCCCGGCGCCCCGTCGAGCGCATCCACTTCAAGCCCGGAATCGTCGGCCAGGACGCAGAGCGCGCCGCCTTCGCGCGCGATCGGCTGCTCGGCCAGCCATCGCGCCAGCGAATCGGCCTTCTTCGCCGCGTTCCCGGCGAATGTGTCGGCGTCCTCAACCGTGGTCGGCGCGCCGGGGAAGTCGTTGAGCGTCAGGTAGCGCAACCCGTCGCCCAGCACCGCCCGAATCTCCCGGGCTTTGTGATGGTTGCGCGTGGCGATGACCAGCGTCGTCATGGGCGAACAGTGTGCTCGAACTGCTCGCCAAACAAGAGCTCAAAGCGTTCGAGGCACCCATGCTGATCGCCCTTCCGACAACTGTTCAAGGTCCCTGCGCGCATTGACGCGCGCATTGACGCGTTGAGTTTCCGATTCTCGTTTCGATGACTTTCCAGTAGGGTCGGCCTCTCGGCATGCGAACCTCTTCCGCAAAAGACGAGTCCGGCGCGAGATCAGACCTCGCGGAGCACTGGGTGGCATTCGGGGCGGGGTCGCGCGGGCCGGAGTGTCCCGGCTGCGCGAGGCGCCCGGACAACCATCGACGAGCGTCTGTGTTGGCGTCTTTGGCTTGGATTGTGGCGTTTGCATGGGCGGGTTTGTTCCGTCATGGATTGGCCGGGGCGCCTGAGGTCCAGCCCCAGACGTTGATCGAATGGACGTTCGACCGCGAGGGTGATCAGGCCGGATGGCACGCCAACGACCATTTTGCAGATGTTCGGGTCGTGGGGGGCGCGCTCGAATGCCGGGGCGCCGGAACGGACCCGATTCTCGAGCTGGGGTTGCCGCTCGAAGTTGCGGTCTCACACCGACAGGCTCTCGAAGTGCGGCTCAAGGCCAGTCGGGACGGAACGGCGGAGTTTTTCTGGAGCAACACGACTCGAGGGCGATACGGCGGGTTCAGCCAGGAGAAGACCACGCGTTTTCCGGTTGTCGGGGACAATGCATGGGCGACGTACCGGGTGTTGCCTGGCTGGCAGGCCGAGGGTCGGATCATTCGTTTGCGTCTGGACCTGTACGACAACGCCGAGTTCGCGATCGATGCCATTCGGATCGTCTCGTGGCCCGAGTTGCAACCGGTTGACACTCGCGAGTTCGAGTTTCCGGCCGCGGACCGTGACTGGCCGTGGATTCGGATGGGACGCATCCTGTCGTCGGCCTCGCCATTGGCGGGTGGCGATCGATTGCGTCTGGGCCCGACGCTGTCGATCGACGCCGAGGCGCTCGATTACGTCTCGATGTGCATGACGGTTCCCTCGCAACCCGAGGCTGGGCGACGCGAGGCGTCTCCCGGAACGCCCCTCGCTGCGCCGCGCCTGACGCTCTGGTTTGCCGGCAAACAGGATTACGGGTTCAAGAGCGTCGCTGTTCCCGTCCATGCCGATGGACAGAAGCACGTCTACGACGTGGACATGCTGGTCGCCAACGGGTGGCGCGGGCAGATTGTGGCGCTCGGGATCGAGCACACGCTCGATGTTGCCGGGCAACCGGAGTTGCACTGGCTTAAAATTGCCGATCGTCCCCAGGGCCCGGCGCGCTTGAGCGTGGTTTCGCTCGGCCTCGAGCCGGCGTTGCCGCGGGTGGGAAAGCCTCTGAGACTCGAAGCCGTGTTGGCCAACCACGGCGGCGCCGCGGCTCGCGCGGTCACTGGAGATCTGATCCTTCCCGATGGACTTGCAGTCCGGGGCGGGGACGTGGCGGGTCGGAGCACGCCGCAGCTCGGTCCGGGGGAGACGGCCACTTGGGAGTGGGCTCTCGTCGGGGACCGGCCAGTGCAGGGGCAGATCGAGTTGCGTCTGCGTGCGGACCAGGCCGAGCCGGCCCAGGCCCGGATGGCGGTGGCTTTGACAGAGCCTGTGGACATTGGTCCGTGCGATTACGTGCCTGAACCCAGACCGGTGCGTGGACCTTACGAGGTGGGCGTGTACTACTTCCCGGGCTGGAAGAGCGCCGGCCAATGGCATCCGATCCGGCCTTATCCGGAGCGGCGTCCGGTGCTGGGATGGTATCGGGAAGGCGATCCGGAGGTTGCGGACTGGCACATCAAGTGGGCTGTCGAGCATGGGATCACCTTCTTCGCCTATGATTGGTATTGGTCGCAAGGGGCGCGGCAGCTCGAACACGCGCTGCACGACGGTTACTTCAAGGCACGGTACCGCCGCTACCTCAAGTTCTGTCTGCTCTGGGCGAACCACAACGCGCCCGGGACATCCTCGCACGCCGACTGCGTGGCGGTCACCCGCCATTGGATCGAACACTATTTCAGACAACCCGAGCACTTGACCGTCGAAGGCAAGCCGCTGGTGATTATCTTCAGTCCGGATCGTCTCTCTGCCGACCTCGGATCGACCGGCGTCAAGTCGGCATTTGACGCCATGCGCGCAACCTGCCGCGAGGCCGGCTTTCCCGGATTGCTGCTTGTTGCCTGTGTGGGCGACGCGGCCCAGGCCCGCCAGGCTGCCGCCGAGGGTTACGACGCGGTCACAGCTTATAATTGGCCTGGACTCGATATGTCTGCCGGCCAGATGGAAGCGCCCTACGCCGCGCTTCTCCCCGCCTATCGGCGCAATTGGCAGCATATCATCGATTCGGCCGGCATCCCCCTCCTGATTCCGCTCTGTGGAGGTTGGGACAGCCGGCCCTGGCACGGGGCCAACAACCTCGTGCGCTATGGCCGCACGCCCGAGTTGTTCCGCCAGCACGCCCAGGACGCCGCCCAACTCTCGAGACGCACCGCTCACCTCTCGCCGCTCTCGCTCCTGCTGCTCGTCGAGGCCTGGAATGAATTCGGCGAAGGCTCCTATATCGAGCCGCATCAGGAATTCGGATTCGGGTATCTGGACGCCTTGCGCGACGTGTTCACCGCCGCGCCGAGGGACCATGTCGATGTGACGCCCCCGGACGTGGGGCGAGGGCCTTACGATGTTGCGGTGCATACGATGCCTGAGCCCGTGTGGGAGTTCCGCGAGAGCGATGAGGGATGGAGTCAGACGATGGATCTGACCGACGTGCGGATCGAAAACGGCGCCCTGATCGCGCGCAGCACCGGCAACGATCCGGCCTTGTTCGGTCCGCCCATTCAGGCGCGCGCCGACGCGTATCGAACCGCGGTTGTCCGAATGAAACTGACGCCTCGCGATGGGCGGTCTCTGCCGGACCGGGCTCAACTGTTCTGGCGCACGGATCGGTTGCCGGAGGGCGAGGCCAGCAGCGAGCGGTTCGATGTGCTGGCGGACGGCGCGTGGCACGAGTATCGGGTGGATCTCAGTGGAAACCGCCGGTGGCGCGGGATCATCACCCGGCTGCGGCTCGATCCGTGCAATCAGCGGGACACACAAATCGCTCTCGATGTGCTGCGGCTCGAGCCGTGAGGCGCCAATGAAGCGGCCTTCCTGACCGATCTGGCCCGGGGAAGGAGAGTCTGAGTCGTTTGATATTCCACGTTGGCGCCCACAAGAGCTTCGGCAATGCTCTCGCAATGCTCTGCCAACACTGAATCCGACGCCACAGGTCCTCGTCTAAGAGCGCAATGCCGGATGCTGAGTCACACCGCGCCCGAGTGGTGGTGGATGGCAAGTTTTTCCGCCTCGGGCGAGACAAGTTCTTCGCACGCGGCGTGACCTACGGGCCATTTGCGCCGAACGCTGCCGGCGAGCACTTCTGCTCGCCGACGCAGACGGCGCATGATTTCGACCAGATGCGCGCGTGGGGGATCAATTTGCTGCGCGTATACGATGTGCCGCCGGGCTGGTTCCTCGAGTTGGCTGCTTTGAAAGGGCTGTGGTTGCTGGTGGATGTGCCTTGGAACAAGCAGGCCTGCCTGGACGATGCGCCGGCCAGGGAGGCGGCTCGGCGGGCTGTGCGGGAGGCGGCGCTGGCCTGCGCGGGGCATCGGGCGGTGTTCGGGATCAGCGTGGTGAACGAGCTGCCGCCCGACAGCGTTCGCTGGAGCGGCCCGGCGTCGATCGGTTCGTTTTTGGAGGAGTTGGTGGGCGTGGTCAAGAGCGTCGACGCTCAGTGCCTCTGCACGTTCGGGAGTTTTCCCCCGACAGAATACCTCCGGGTGCAGGCGATCGACTTCGTTTGTTTCAACGTCTATCTCCATCACCCTCAGGCATTCAGAAACTACCTCGCCCGCCTCCAGGTGTTGGCCGATTCCAAGCCCCTGGTGCTCGGCGAGTTCGGACTCGACTCCCTTCGGGAGGGCGAGCCGCGCCAAGCGGAGCTGCTCGAATCGAGCATCGAGAGCGTCTTTCAGGCCGGGGCTGCTGGTGCGGTGGTTTTCAGCTTCACGGACGCGTGGTTCAAAGACGGACTGGCCATCGAGGACTGGCATTTCGGACTGACAAGTGCGGCGCGGGTCCCCAAACCCGCGGCGTTCGCGGTGCAGAGGGCCTACGGGGGCGCACCGCATTTCCGGACCGTCTCCGGCCCGATGGTCTCGGTGGTGGTGGCCAGTTACAACGGGGCGCGCACCTTGAGCGCCTGCCTGGAATCGCTCGGCGCCCTCTCTTACCCTGTCTGCGAAGTCATTCTGGTCGATGACGGCTCGACCGACGAGACTCCGGAGATCGCGGCCCGCTTCCCACGGGTGCGCTATTTGCGCCACCCGCAAAACCTCGGGTTGTCGGTGGCGCGCAACACCGGCATCGAGGCGGCGCAGGGTGAGATCGTCGCGTTCACTGACGCCGACTGCCGTGTCGACGAAGACTGGCTGCATTACCTGGTGAGCGATTTGGTGGGGAGCCGGTTCGTCGGGATGGGCGGTCCGAACCTGCTGCCTTCGGAGGACTCCTGGGTGGCGGCGGCGGTGCAGGTATCGCCGGGAGGCCCCGCGCATGTGCTGCTGACGGACCAGGTTGCGGAGCACATCCCCGGCTGCAACATGGTCTTCTGGAAGTGGGCTCTCGAGGAAATTGGCTGTTTCGACCCGGTGTTTCGGAAGGCGGGCGACGACGTCGACATCTGCTGGCGTTTGCAGCAGCGGGGCTATGAGATCGGATTCAGTCCGGCGGCGGTGGTCTGGCATTACCGGAGATCGACCGTGCGGGCGTATCTGAGGCAGCAGCACGGTTACGGCGAAGCCGAGGCCCTTCTCGAACGTAAGCACCCCGAGCATTTCAGTCCGCTCGGAGGCAGCATGTGGCGCGGGCGCATCTACGCATCGCACGAGACGGGCGTCCGGGCGCGCCGCCCGATGATCTATCACGGCCTGTTCGGAGCGGGCCTCTTCCAGGGCCTCTACACCGCGCCGTCAGCGATTTCGCCGATCGTTCTGACCAGTTTCGAGTACCATTTGGGGATCACCCTCCCGCTTCTTGTCTTGGCGCCGTTGGTCCCGTTGCTTTGGCCGCTCGCGGCGCTTAGCCTGATCGGGTCGATTGGCGTCTGTGTGGTCGCCGCGTTGCAGACGGCTTTGCCGGACGGAAAGTGCCGTGTCTGGTCCAAACCTCTGGTCGCGCTCCTGTTCGCGCTTCAGCCGATCGCGCGGGGCTGGGCCCGGTATCAGGGGCGTCTCCTCTCCAGGCAGACGCGGTTGGAGGCCTACGAGACTCTGGAATCGCTCAGGCGTGAGCAACGCCAGGAGATGCCGGATCTCCTCGTCTACCGCACTCCGTCGGGATTCGATCGCCGGGCGTTTCTGTCGCGGGTTGTGGCGCGTCTGACCGAACAGGGGTGGGCCCACCGGGTTGACAGCGGCTGGGGTTGGTTCGATCTGGAACTCTACGGCGGGCGATGGTGCAAGATGCGCCTGGTGACCGTGACCGATCTGGGTTCGGACGGCCAATGCAGGATGCGTGTTCGGTTGCGTCCGGCGCTCACGCTGCCGGCTCGGGTTGGCATTGGGGTGCTTCTGGGCGGCGTCCTTCTGGCGATCGGAGTCCTCGGGCGGGGGCAGCCGCTGTGGTGGTCTCTGCTTCTGGCCTTGCCCGCCTATGTGTGGTGGCTCACTTGTCAGCAAAACCGGCTTCAGCGTTTGGTTGGAGTCTTTCTTGACACATTGGGCGAGGATCTCGACTTGACGAGGCTGCCGGCGGACAGCGATGCCAGGACGAGTCCGCGCCGGAGCGGCGACTCCGGCTGAAGGGGGTCAAGCGTTCCGCGGATTGGGAATTCGACGTTGCGGGGCCATGAAGAGGCGTCTACAGTGCGCCCCATGCAGGCTGGATAGGCAAGACCGCGCCGGGTTCGATAAACCGAGAAATGCAACATACTGTTCCCATGACAGGACGCCTTCAGAAACGACGGGAGGCTTGTGGTTGTCTTTCTTGTGGCGGTTCCGCCACAGCCCTGGACTCGGCGTTCTCGTCCCGGCATGGGATGTTCGGGCCAGGGGTGCTCTTAGCCGTGGTTTGGAGAGGCATGCTGCTTCGGCGAACGAAGTGGCTTCCGAGCCGTGGTTCCGTGCTATGAAACACTACCTGGACTTCGAGAAACCGATCCAGGAATTGCAGAGGAAGCTGGACGAGATGCGGCGGCATCCCCAGATGCATTCCCTCGAAATCAGCCTCGATGACGAGGTGCTGCAGATCGAGAAGAAGATCGCCGAGACGCGGCGTGATGTGTTTTCGAACCTGACGGCTTGGCAGCGGGTCCAGATGGCCCGCCATCCCAAGAGGCCGTACACCCTCGATTATCTCGGCACGACGTTCTCGGATTTTGAGGAACTGCATGGCGATCGGGCCTACTCGGACGACCGGGCTGTTGTGGGTGGGTTCGCCCGGCTGCAGGGAGAGCCCATCCTGGTGGTAGGCACTCAGAAGGGACGGGATACCAAGGAGAACATTCTGCGCAACTTCGGGTCCGCGCATCCGGAGGGCTATCGCAAGGCGCTGCGCCTGATGCGCCTGGCCGAGAGATTCCAACTGCCAATCGTGACCTTGATCGACACGGCGGGCGCATATCCGGGGATTGGGGCGGAAGAACGGCACATAGCGGAGGCGATCGCCGTCAACTTGCGGGAGATGATGTTGCTTTCGGTGCCGATTGTCGCGGTTGTGCTGGGAGAGGGTGGATCCGGAGGGGCCCTCGGCCTTGGGGTGGCCGATCGGGTGTTGATCCTCGAGAATGCCTATTACTCCGTGATCAGTCCCGAAGGCTGCGCTGCCATTCTCTGGAAGGACCGTTCGGCTGCGCCCAAGGCGGCCGAGGCTCTGAAGATCACGGCGAAAGACCTGCTCGAGCTCAAGCTGGTCGACGAGATTGTTCCCGAGCCTTTGGGCGGCGCGCACAACGACCTCCCGACCATGGCGGAGACGCTGCGGGTCTATCTCTTGCGCCACTTGCACGAGGTCGAAGCCGTTCCCCCCGACGCGCGCTTGCGTCAGCGCTACCAGAAGTTCCGCAGTTTCGGTCATTTCGACGAAGCCGTTCCCAGCCCGCCTGAGAATGGCTGATCCGCCAAAAGACACGCCATGCTGTACCCATTGGTTTTTCAGCCCATTCTCAAGGAGCACGTCTGGGGAGGGCGCAAACTGGAGGAACTCTATGCCAAGGCGCTGCCTCCAGGACTCCAGATCGGCGAATCGTGGGAAATCTCGGATCGTCCTGAGGGCGTCAGCGTTGTCATCAACGGACCCCTCGCCGGCAAGAATCTGCGATGGCTCATGGAACATCACGCCGCCGAACTGCTGGGATCGGCGGGGGCGACGAACGGGCGGTTCCCACTGCTGGTCAAGTTGCTCGACTGTCGGGAGGCGCCCTCCGTGCAGGTCCACCCACCCGACGACGTGGCGGCCCGATCGGGTGACGAGCCCAAGACGGAGATCTGGTACATCACTCGGGCGGAGCCCGACGCCCGTTTGACTGCAGGCCTTGTCCGCGGCGTCAAGCGCCACCAATTCGAGCGGAAACTGGGCGAAGGGCGGGTGCTGGAATGCCTCCACACCATCCCCGTTCAGGCCGGCGATGTCATGTTCGTTCCCGGCGGGCGGGTTCACACCATTGGCGGCGGGATCGTCCTGTGCGAGATCCAACAGAACTCGAACACCACATACCGCCTTTTCGACTGGAACCGGCTGGGGCCTGACGGCAAGCATCGAGAACTTCACATCCAAAAGGCTCTGGCAGCGATGGACTACGACGACATCGAGCCCGACCTGGTGCGGACCGACTTCGAGGGGGACGATGCGGCCGTGACCCGCCGGCTGGCCGACACACCTTGGTTTCAAGTCGAGGAGTGGCAGAGCCATACGCCCAATCGGCGGGTCCTGAATGCGCCCAATCGCCCGATCATTGTCGGGATACTGTCAGGCAAAGCCACATTGGTCGGTGCTGGCGAGACCGTGAGTCTCGGCCCAGGTCAGTTCTGCCTCATCCCCGCGAGTGTGCGTGACACTGCCGTCCAGACAGACGGCAAGGCAACGTGCCTGCTGGCTGTTCCGTCGGGCGCGAGCGAAGTGAGAGATCCTGTCGCGTCCCAGACGTCCGAGGCTCCCCGGGGCATACCTCCGTGGCGACAGCACCAGGCCAGGGGCGGCAGAATGCGGACGCATCACGCTGCCGAGTCCAAGGCTCGCCGCAAGGCGTCGTCGAGTCGTTTGGAGATCAAGCTGATTCTGGGCGACAGACTCAATGACTGGCCTTTGGTCAGGCTTCTGGTCCTGCACTTCTGGTTCCGTATGGTCGTCATCGGCCTGGTGATGGCGTTTGTGCTCGGCGTGGCCGTGCTGGCCAAGGTCTGGCCGACGACACCCTCGGGTTTTCGTCCCAAGGTCAGGGTGAGCCTTCTGGACAAGGTGCAGGCCTATATGCTGCGCTCGAGCGCTGAGAAGGCCGTGGCCCGCGGGGATCACGAGGCGGCCCTGCTGAGCTGGCGAAACGCGTTCGCCAACGACATGGGCAACCCCGCGTTGGCGCGCGGTGTGATCCGCAGCACAACAGCCTTGGACCCGATTCCGACTGCGAGCCTTGGCCCGACGGTCCAGACATCGGATTGGCTCTTGCGTTTGACCGCGACCAACCGGGCGGACCTCGAGTTGGTTTGTGCCTTCTATGACAAGGCGCAGCTTTACGGATTGGCGAACGCCGAGCTCGAGCCTTTTTCCGGAGAACTCACTGGGCGCCTGAAGCCCATTTACGTCAAGTGCCTCTTCTTCCAGGGCAATTTTGACCGCTACAATGAACTGTGGGCACAGCTTTCTTCCGACGAGAAGGCCCAGCCCGACATGGCTCTGATCCACGCCGCGTATCAGGTCGGGTGGGGGAGGATCGGCTCGGCGTCCGAAGTCAACCAATTGCTCGACAAGACCGCCCGAGAACGGGGGCCGCTCTGGTTTCTGGCCAATCGCCTCGAGATGGCGATTAGCGTCGCCCAATCCAATCCGGATCGCTATCGCGCGGCGCTCGATCGGCTTCAAGAGGCGCAACTGGACAACGCGGTCGACAACGCCGACTACTGGATGCTCCTCCTTGGAAGCGGGCGGCGGGCCGAGGCCGTTCGACTCGCCCAGCAGTTTGTGATTCCTCCCCGCAATCAGGGGGAGTTGGTGCGATTGGCGACCGTCAAGTTTGTGCTTGGGCTTAAGGACGATGCCATCAAGCTCATGCAGGCCTACGCCAATCTCTACCCGGCCTCCGATGCCGTCTGGAGCACCTACGCGAACCTGTTGCTCGATGCGAGGGACTGGACTGGGCTGCGGGCGGTGGCGCTGCAGATGCGCCTGCTCCCCATGTTGCAGGGGCGTCTGGTCCCACTCAGCTATTATCACGAAGGGCGTGCCGACCTGGCCACCGCCCAGGTTGAAGCGGCCCGACGAGCCTTCGACGCCGCGACCAATTTGGACTTTCAAACGCCGGAGCAGTCGATGGCAATTGCGCGCAGCCTGCTCGACCTCGGCTATGGCGCGCACGCGCGATCGATCCTGGAACGGGCGGACACAACGATTACGAATCGCCTTCAGTATCTCGACCTGATGAGTCGCGTGGCGATCGATCTGCGCGACGAGGCGCTGATGATGTCGACCTCGAAAGCGGCCTATGAACTCGATTCGTCCAATATCGACTTGGCCAACCGGTATGCCGCCGCCCTGCTGATTCGGGGTGAGCGCCCCGGCGAGGCGGTCGCGTTGACACTGGGGCTGCACGCCCGTATGCCGGACTCGAACGCATTTCGGATCAACCACGCGTTGGCGTTGCTGATGAACCATCGATACCTCGATGCCGAGTTGCTCTTGAACCAGGTCGATGCCTCCGCATTCCAGAACAAGGAAGAGTTCAACTCCTATTTTCAGGCGCTCTTCGAGCTGAGGTTCAGGCGGCTAGACTACGCCGGCGCCTGGGAGATGGCGGACCGGATGGATTGGAGCATGCTCTTCCCCACCGAAGCTAAGCGACTCGGCGCCATGCGATCCGCGTTGCCTCCGCGAACTGCATCGCTGGGGCGCCCTGCTACGCTGTGAGGATCGATCCATTCGGATCGCTGGCGCCCGGACTTTACAGCCTGACCCCATGACGACGAACGACGCTGTCAGACTCCTGGAGCAGTTTCGCGCCGGCGCGGTCACTCGAGCCCAGGTGTTGCGCGCCTTCCGGGCCCCAGCGGTGAGCAATCTCGGCTTTGCCCGCGTGGATCTCGATCGCGGCCTGCGCAAAGGATTCCCCGAGGTGATTTTCGGTGAGGGCAAGACACCGGCGCAGGTCGTCGCCATCGCACGCCAGATCTGGCGTCACGAGGGCCGAGTGCTCGTGACCCGGACAACGCCCGGCCACGCTCGGGCGATGAAGCGCGCTTTTCCACGCGCCGTGCATCATGAGAATGCGCGCTGCATCACCCTCGAACGGACGCCTCTGCCCAAACGAGGGGGCCCGATTACCGTCTTGTGCGCCGGGACAACGGACCTGCCCGTGGCTGAAGAGGCGGCCGTGACGGCCCAGATCATGGGAAACCGTGTCGAACGGGTCTACGATGTCGGCGTGGCCGGCTTGCATCGCCTCCTCGGAAGCCTCGAAGCGATCCAGAACGCCCATGTCATCATCGCCGTGGCGGGGATGGAAGGGGCTTTGCCCAGCGTCGTCGCCGGACTGGTCTCACGCCCCGTCATCGCCGTGCCCACCAGCGTCGGTTATGGGGCCAGTCTTGGCGGCCTGGCCGCCCTTCTTGCCATGCTCAACAGTTGCGCCAGCGGCGTGACCGTAGTCAACATCGACAACGGATTCGGGGCCGGCTACGCCGCAAGTCAAATCAACGCTCTCAGTCGAGACACCGCATGAAAGCCGTCTACTTCGATCCCTTCAGCGGCGTCAGTGGAGACATGATTCTCGGAGCTCTGCTCGATTTGGGGGTCGAGATAGGCAGCCTCCGGAAGGATCTCGCTCGTCTCCCTCTTGGTGGCTACCATCTGCATGCCACTCGCCGGACCAAGGCGGGCATCTGCGGGACGAAGTTCGACGTGCACCTGGGGGAGGCGCAGGAACATTCCCATGCCGCCGGGGACGAGGGGCATCACCACGAGCCGCAAACCGCTCCGGATGCGCAGTCCGGCATGCACAAGGGGCACACCCACCCGCACCCCGGCCATTCCCAACCCTCGATTCCCGATCGCTGCCATGTCCACTCCGGACCGCATCATGGGGAAGCCGAAGTCCGCGACTTCCGGTCCATTGCAACCATGGTTTCCGGGAGTTCGCTTCCCGGTCCGGTGCGCGACCGCGCGCTGGGCGTGTTCCGACGCATTGCCGAGGCGGAAGGCAAGATTCATGGGTGCCCGCCTGAGTCGGTGCATTTCCATGAAGTCGGCGCCGTGGACTCGATCGTGGACGTTGTCGGGGGGTGCTTGGCGCTCGAGGCCCTTGGTCGACCGCGCGTGTTCGCGGCGCCCTTGATCGAGGGGACGGGATGGGTCCGGTGCGCGCACGGGCAATTTCCTGTGCCGGCGCCGGCCACTCTCGAGATTCTTGCCGCGCGGGGCCTGACCCTCAGACAATGTGAAGAGCCGCAGGAGATGGTCACTCCGACCGGCGCGGCCTTCCTGGCGGAGTTCGCGGAAGCCTTCGGTCCCATGCCCGCCATGCGACTGGAGCGGATCGGCTATGGCCTGGGCATGCACGACATGAGGACGCGTCCCAATGTGCTGCGCGCCGTTCTGGGCGAACTCGAATCCGAACCTGGCGCCCCGGTGCTGCCCCATGACTGGGAGGGGGATCATGTTGGCTGTTTGGAAACGAATCTCGACGACGCCAATCCGGAAGTGCTGGGGCATTTTGTCGACCGTGCACTGGCGGCCGGAGCTCTCGATGTTTTCTACGGCTCCGTTCAGATGAAGAAGAACCGTCCGGGTGTGGTTTTGACGGTTCTGTGTCCGGTGGCCGAGTGCGATCGGTTCAGCGAACTGATTCTGTGCGAAACAACCGCCTTTGGTGTGCGGCGCACTGTTCTCGAGCGTCGGAAACTCCGGCGGGAGTTCCTGAGTGTCGACACGCCTGTCGGACGGATCAAGGTGAAGGTGGGACGCCTGGACGGCCGGATTGTGCAGGTGGCTCCTGAGTATGAATCCTGTCGCGCGGTCGCGGCAGAGCGGGGGATGCCTCTCCAGGCCGTTTACACAGCCGCGGTTCGGGCCGTCCCGGCCTCGTCAGGCGATTCGAGGTAGTCCAGCCCTGCGGCCCCAAGATTCGACCGTGCGGAGCCCTGTCAGGTTGTCGGGCCGAGGCCTGTCTCTTTGGGCGGGACCTGGTACAGCTCGGAGCGCAACACCCCCACAAACGGGAGATTCCGATACCTTTCGGCATAGTCGAGTCCATACCCCACAACGAAAAGGTCGGGGATAACAAAGCCGACATAATCGGCTTCGATGGGCTCGGTACGCCGGTCTGGCTTGTCCAGGAGCACACAAGTCCGGAGCGATCCCGGTTTGAGCTTTTCGAGTCTTGCACGGACCGTTTTCAAGGTGCGTCCGGTGTCGAGGATGTCGTCCACGATCAGCACATCGCGTCCCGCGACTTCCAAGCGCAGGTCTTTGGTGAAGACCAGTTCTCGGGAGATCGTGCCTTCCCGGTAGCTCGAGACGCCGATGAAGTCGAGTTTGAGCGGGACCGCCAAACGCCGGAGCAGGTCGGCCAGGAACATCAACGTGCCGGTCAGGAGCGCCACGACAAGCGGATCCCGGCCCACGTAGTCGCGAGTGATCGCGCGCGCCAGCTCCGCGACCCGCCGTTTGATCTGGGCTTCGGTGATCAACACTTCGCGCAGGTCGGCCCGCCACTGGGGAGGCACCACGTGGGTTTGGGTGACGCGCCGAGGGCGTGCCCACACCTCGGATGCGGAGGCGGCGGGTCGCGGGGCGTCGTCGGGCGGTCTTGGCGAAGGCGATGGGACAGTGCGAGGGTTCAAATGTGGCGTGAATCGTTGATATCCTTGTGTGCGTAACCGTGTTCCTGGCGCTGGACATTCACCTGGTTCTTCTTGAGATAGGCCGCATAGACGTCTTCGGCGTCCATGCCGAGCACCTGGGCAAGGCTGATCAGGAAGTGAAACAGATCGACCACCTCGACCCGCGCGTTTTGTTCGTCGAACTCCTGATACTTGGCCCACCATTTCCAGGGGACGCTGTCGGTCAACTCGGCGATCTCCTGGCTCATCGCACGGCAGTAGTTCAAGGTCCACGTCACTTTGTCGGCCTGGCTCATCCCCGACGTTTGCACCCCAATCCGCTCGTTCAGGGACCGCTGCAGCCTGAAAATCTCACTCAATCGGTCAGTCTGTGACATGGCAGGAGCATTCGGAGTGTGTCGAAAGGACGCAAGCCGGAACTGGCGGGTATGGCGGATTGGCGGATTGGCGGAGGGGTAGTGGTTAGCCCCGTTCGAGCAGGGCGACGGCCACGGCGTGATGGGCTGTATGGCTGAGCGTGAGATGGAGAGCGCTTCCCCCACGCTCCCGAAGCAAGACCGCCCCTCGGCCATGAAGCGCGGCGTAAGGCTGCCCCGACGGGTGCCGCAGAACTTCCATGTCCAGCCATCCCAACTTGGCTCCAATCCCCGTCCCAAACGCCTTGGAAATCGCCTCTTTCGCGGCGAATCGGGCCGCCCAGTGCGGCGCCGGGTGACGGAAGGTGGCGCAATAGGCCAATTCCGTCGGCCGCAGTATCCGAGTCAGAAAGCGATCGCCGAACTTCTCGGCGCTCGATCGAATGCGCTCGACTTCGATAATGTCGACGCCGATGCCTAGAACCGTCTGGGGCGGTGCGTCCGGGGCAGGCGGCTGCGGATGCTCATCCATCATAGGGCCGCATGAGGGCCAGCATGTCGCGGACAGCCCGTGCCAGACCGACCACGACCGACCGGCTGATGATGGCGTGGCCGATGTTCAGTTCCACAAGGTGCGGAACTTCGAGGAGCGCCGGCAGGTTGCGGTAGTTGAGGCCGTGGCCGGCATTCACCCGCAGGCCGAGCTGATGGGCGCGTCGGGCGGCCGTGATCAGGCGTCTGAGCTCGCGCTTTCTGCCGGCTAGATTCTCGAAGTGTTTGGCAAAGCGGCCCGTGTGCAATTCGACAAACTGACTGCCTACGCGGGCGGCGGCGGCAACCTGGTGCAGATCGGGCGTGATAAAAAGACTCACCTCGATTCCCGCCTTGTTGAGGCGGCGGCGGGTTCTCGCCAGCGCGCTGCATTGGCCCGCGACATCAAGGCCGCCTTCCGTGGTGACCTCCTGCCGGCGTTCCGGCACCAGGCAGACGATCTCCGGCTTGAGTTCGAGAACCAAATCCACGATCGGCGGCGAATTGGCCATCTCGAGATTCAATCGCGTCCGAATCGTCTCTCGCAGCCGCCACACATCGCGGTCCTGGATGTGTCGCCGATCTTTCCGCAGGTGTGCTGTGATGCCGTGCGCTCCGGCCGCTTCGCAGCGTCGGGCGGCATCCACCGGGTCCGGTTCGCCGGCATCCAGGCCGCGGTAGCGGGCCTCGCGCAGCGTGGCAACGTGGTCGATGTTCACCCCAAGTTTGAGCATGGCGACATCAGGGGGATGGGCGGACGGGCGGAGCCGCGGGGGCATTCGATGGGGCAGGGGATGCGGGGGGAACGCCCGCGCCCGGTTTGCCGGTCTGCCTGGCGCGCATGCGGTGCAATAGCGCCGGGCGCGCCGCCGGCTCGCTGAGGCGCGGAAAGTCCGGGTCATCCAGCCACCGCATGAGCGCCACAAGTTCAAGCCCGCTGAGGCCCAGCGCGGAATTTCGCACCCCGACCAAGTGACGCGGGGACTCGAGCCTGAGTTCGGTGCCGGTATTGCCCAAACGATCGACAACGTTGGTGTCAAACAACCACGCCTCACCGGTGTAATTGGTCGGCAGGGGGGCGTAGCCTGCCAGCATCCAGTACAGGTTCTTGATGTGTCGCCAGCCGTTGACGCGTTGGGCGGTCAACTCCCAGCTATAATAGACCAGGTCGATCCGATCCATGATCTGGGACAGCAGTTCGGGCGGGAGTGGGCGCTTGGTCTTGACCAGGGGGAAAAGACCCGCAACGGCGAACCCGGGATCCTGGGCGGTGGCGGGGCTGACAAACGGCTCGGCGATCGGCAGGTTAGTCCAGGCCAGACGGGTTGTGTTGGTCTGGAACATGGCGTCGCCAAACCGGACCTTCGGGATGTACCGTTCCAAAACGGCGGACACTTTCGGACCGAGCTGCGTCATGACATTTGTCACCTCGGGCGCTTCCCAAGCGACATAGGAGGCAAACGGGATCTCGGCGATCGTCCAACCGACAGCCTGATTGGGTGTGGTGGGCAACTCCAGTTGTTTCCACCAGGCCTGCCGGCTCAGCCATGGGCGAATCCCCCGCAGGGCTGTGAAACCGACGACCGGATCGCCCAGAGTATGCGTGGGGATGCGCCACGGATCGAGCTTCAAGTCCAGTGGCGTCGAGTAGGTCAGCGACGCCGTCGTTCGTAGAATCGGACCCCGTCCCTCGATCTGAATCCCGATCGCCGGCCAACTCGCCGGCTCGGGCCAGCCCAGAATCTGCGCCACTTTTGGCCCGTCCGCCTCGATCTCGAGCCAACCCTCGGGAGCGCCCAGACCGGCGACGCGCTTAGCGAGAGCAACAAAGGGCGCGGCCGAGCCTGTGCCCATGCCGATCAATGCCCAGTCCCCGGCGCAGCCGACCCGGGACCAGCCTTGCGTTTGGGCAAACCGGGTTTCCCGAACCTTCGCATTCTCTGTCTGAACCTCGGTGGGCGTTGTGCCGTCTGCCGCCCCCGCCCACGCAAGCCACGTTGACTCGAGGGTGTTCCTCTTCTCATTGGACACCCGCACTGCGGCAACTATCGCCACGCCGTCTTCAGCGCCGAACACGATCCCGCCACAGCTTTGCGATGCGACCAACTCCTCGATCCACGGAATTAACAATGATGCCGCAGGGGGATTTGTTGCAGCGCCCGGAGCGAGCCAGGCCCCTGGGGATCGGGCCAGCTTCTCGAGCGTGGTGCGCAGCATGCGTTGCGAGGCCGGCTGAGCCAGGATCACCCTCGCCTCAGTGCCGTTCGTGTTGCCTGCGAGGCGCGTTGTGCCCACCCAATGCCAGGAGAGCGCCCAGTCCGGCGATTTCAACCGAGCCTCGACTTGGGCTGATGCCTCGGCGAGGGCCGTCGGCGCCGGATGCGCGTTCAGCGGCCAGACGACACAGCCGCCGCCGCAGGCGATCAGGCTGATCAACAGAGCATGCAGTTTCATAGAAACGCCAACTCCTTGCCAAAGAACTGTCCGATTAGCAAATGGAAAGGCGCGGAAACGGGCGCCGGGGCACGGTTATTTCATTTAAATTCCTGAAGGGTTGCTGTTGTTGAGGTTGGAAAGAGCGCTTATCAATTGGCGTGGTTTGGTGCGCAGTAGGCGTGCGATGATCTCGACAAACCACTGTCAAATTAAGAACCTGTCACTTTATATAACTGCAACCTCTCGGCCCTGCGCATCTGCCTGATCGCGCTCAAGGCGGACCTTCACCCCGAGCCTTCTTGGCCGGCCCTGCAGGAGCGCTGCCAGCACAATTCCCAAATCCCTTTCCAGATACTCGTCAATCGCCGCTCCAAATGAAAAGACCGTGGGCGCCGGGGCGCCGGTCTCGATCGTCCCTCGACACGGAAAGGCGCGAAAGGCCATTTCCGCGCCGCGCGGCTTTGGTTGCGGCTGGGCAGCGCTGCGTTAGAATGGCGGCATGTCTGGTGACGATTTGTTCACGCAGGAACCGCGGCACGCCGAACAGGCGCTTTCCGTCGAGTCCGCGCCTTCACCCCAGACGGCGCCGCTTGCGGCGCGCATGCGACCGCGGGACCTGGCCGAGTATGTGGGGCAGAGGCATATCTTGGGAGCGGGCCAGCTCCTGCGGCGCGCGATCGAGGCGGACCGGATTCAATCGCTGATTTTCTTTGGGCCGCCGGGGACGGGGAAGACCTCTTTGGCGCAGGTGATTGCGCGGCACACCCGGTCCAGGTTCGTGCGGCTCAGCGGGGTCGAATCCAACGTCGCGGACGTGCGGCGGGAGTTGGCGGGAGCGGGGAATCGGCTCACGAACAGCGGTCAGCGGACGATTCTATTCATCGATGAGATTCATCGGTTCAACAAGGCCCAACAGGATGTCTTGTTGCCGGACGTCGAGAGCGGGGTGGTTCGGCTCATTGGCGCCACGACGCACAATCCGTTCTTCTTCGTCAACGCGCCGCTCGTGTCGCGATCACAGGTGTTCGAACTCGAGCCGCTGAGCGAATCCGATCTGCTCGGCCTGCTCCGGACGGCTCTGACCGATTCGGAACGCGGTCTGGGGATGCTGCGGATTCGGGCTGACGAGGATGCGTTGTGTCATTTGGCGAAGGTGGCGGATGGCGACGCGCGGAAGGCTTTGAACGCGCTCGAGATCGGAGCGTTGACCACGCCTGCCGGCGACGACGGGTCCGTTCATCTGACGCGGGAGGTGTCGGAGCAGAGCATCCAGCGCAAGGCGGTTGTGTATGACGCGGACGAGGACGGTCATTACGACACCATTTCGGCGTTCATCAAGTCGATGCGGGGCAGCGATCCGGACGCAGCGTTGTACTGGCTGGCCAAGATGATCCATGCGGGCGAGGATGCGCGTTTCATTGCGCGGAGGATTGTGATTTGCGCGGCGGAGGATGTTGGTCTGGCGGATCCGATGGCTTTGGTCTTAGCGCTGGCGGCGTTTCAGGCCTCCGAGTTCATCGGGTGGCCCGAAGCCCGGATTCCGCTTGCCGAGGCGACGGTTTATGTGGCGACGGCAAACAAGAGCAACAGCGCGTACATGGCAATCGATGCAGCGCTCGAAGACGTGCGATCCGGACGGACCCTGACGGTGCCGCAGCACCTTCGCGACGCCAGTTACGGTGGGGCGAAGCGTCTGGGCCACGGTGTTGGTTACAAGTACGCCCATGATTATCCGGGGCATTTCGTTCCCCAGGATTACCTGGGCGCGGCGCGGCGCTATTACCAGCCGACCGATCAGGGCATCGAGAAGAAGATCAAAGAGCGCGTTGCTTCCTGGCGCGCTTCGCTCGATCAAGCGCGCGCTCGCCCGGCTAAGCCTGCACCGGGGCCCGAGACGGCCCCGGACTCTTCAGTGTCCGAGCACCGTCCATGAACACGGAATCTTGCGCAACTAAAGCGTTACTCAGACGACGGATTCGCGCCCGCAATGCCGAAGTCCGCGGGGAGGCACGGGTCGAGATGTCGCGTTTGGCGTGCGGAGTTTTGCGGAGCCAGCCGGAATGGAATCGGGCGAAATGCGTCCTTATGTACTATCCGCTGCCGGACGAGCTTGATCTCCGTCCGGTCTTGCGCGAGGCGCTGGCGGCTGGGCGGGTGGTTGCGTTGCCGCGGTATCAAGCCGATCGAGGTGAGTACGAAGCGGCGATCATCCAGGATGAGGGACGGGACCTACACCCGGGCTGGGCGGGGATTCCCGAGCCCAGGCCTTCATGCCCGCCGGTTGCGTTAAAGCGACTGGACTTGGCGCTGGTGCCTGGGCTAGGATTCGACCGCGGCGGGCGCCGGTTGGGTCGAGGCAAAGGGTTTTACGATCGGCTGCTTGTGTCCGTGCATGGAATCCGTTGCGGAGTTGCCGGTGAATGGCAAGTGCTTGGCGCTGTGCCGGCAGAACCGCACGATGAACCGGTGGATTGCATCCTGACGCCGTTGCGCTGGATTTGTTGCCGCCCGCGCACGGTTTGACAATGAATCTGATGGCGGTAATTGATTGGATCCAAGGCGTTTTGGGGTTTCTCCTTGGCATCGGCATCGGTTTTTTGATCTGGCGATGGCGGTGTCTGGCGCGAGAAAAGGCCTGCGCTTCACAGCAGGCCGAGCGGCTGGAAGAAGCTCAACGGCAGTCAGAAACGTTGATTCGCGAGGCCCGCCTGGCCGCCCAGGAGGAGGCAATCCGGCTTCGCCAGGAGGCCGAGGATGCGCTGGCGACCCGGAGGCAGGAGTGCGACGGATGGCAACAGCGGCTGGCTGAGCGCGAGCAACTGGTCAATCAGCAGTTGGCGGGTCTGGTCGAGCGGGAACGGAGTCTGCGCGAGCATCAGCGGGAGGTTGAAGAGCGACAGGCCAAGTTGAAAGCGCAGCAGAGTGAGTTGAACGGGCTTTTGGTTGAACAGCGGGAGCAGCTCCAGCGCACGGCCCACCTCAGCGAGGCCGAGGCCCGTGCGGCGCTGCTCAAGCAGGTCGAACGCGACTCACTCAAGGATGCGGCGGACCTGTCGCGGCATGTTCTCGAGGAAGCGCGTACTCGGGCCGAGGACCAGGCCAGGCGCATCCTGGGTCTCGCCATTCAGCGCTACGCCGGCGACCACACATCTGAAACCAGCACGGCCACCGTGGCTCTCGATGGAGCCGATCTGAAAGGGCGAATCATCGGGCGCGAGGGACGGAACATTCGGGCTTTCGAGGCAGCCACGGGGGTGACGGTGCTGATCGACGACACGCCCAATGCGGTTGTGATTTCCGGTTTCGATCCGGTGCGGCGTGAGGTTGCCCGGCAAGCCATGGAGCATCTGATTCTCGACGGGCGCATTCATCCGACGCGCATCGAGGAGGTTGTGGCAAAAGTGACCAAAGAGATCGAGGAGACGATCGCCCGCGCCGGTGAAGACGCGGTGTTCAAGGTCGGGCTGCCGCCGATCCATCCGGAGCTTTCCAATCTCCTGGGGCGTCTGAGGTTCCGGTACAGTTTCTCGCAGAATGTCCTCGATCATTCGATCGAGGTGGCGCACCTGGCCGGGCTCATCGCAGCCGAACTGGGGCTGGATCCGGCGCTGGCCAAGCGGGCCGGGCTGCTCCACGACATCGGCAAAGCGGTCAACCACGAAGTCGAAGGCTCGCACGCACTGGTGGGCGCCGATCTCGTCCGCCGTTGCGGCGAATCGCCCGAGGTGGTCGAGGCCGTGGCCGCCCATCACGACGAGGTCGCATCCAATTCGCTGCTCGCCATTGTGCTCAGCGCGGCCGACACCATAAGCGCGTCCCGCCCGGGAGCGCGCTCGGAGTCGATGACCACCTATCTGAAGCGGCTCGAGAACCTCGAACAAATTGGCGGCGATTTTCCGGGCGTTGAGAAATGTTATGCGGTTCAGGCTGGGCGCGAACTGCGTGTGATTGTGCAACCGGGTACGATCGACGACGATCAGGCGCAGCTTCTGGCCCGTGACATTGCCCGCAAGATCGAGAACAACCTCCACTATCCAGGCCAGATTCGGGTCACGGTTGTGCGCGAGACCCGATGCGTCGAGTTCGCCAAATAAACCGCCTCGCCGCGGTCCGAGGCCGGCGGTGCTTGGAGGCGTCTTCCGCCGAGATCAGCGCCCCTCGAACATGCCCGAGGGCATGCCGCCCTCCCAGCTCTTGGGCGCATTCCACGGGCGCTCGGAGCGGTTCTCGGCATCGTTGGTGGTGGAACAACCGCAGATCGAGGCCAGCAATCCCATCGCCAGAGCGACCATCGCCAAACCGCGTCGAAGAATCGTTCGGGCCGCCATAAGCTCAGTGCATGACCACGTCGCCAGGGATCACATCGGCCTGTTTCCACTCGGGCAGGACATTGGCGATGGCGCGCTGGGGCTCGACCGTTGTGATACGGACCTTCGCAACGAGCTTGCCGTTTCGGTTCACGAGCATCTCACCCCGTTCCACCAGGCCCTGGTCGCCGCCGATATCGAGCACGACGAAGTCCCACTGCGGATCGACGCCGACCACGGTGCCCCGGAGACCGGGAGGAAGAGGCGGCGCCACTTCCTTGTCGCTTTCGTAGACGGCAATCCTGGATGCGAGTTCGTTGACTTTGCGGTTGAGGACCTTGTTTTCCTCGTTCAAGGCTTCTGTCGTTTCCCGCAACTTGGCCAATTCCGCCAGGCGGTTTTGCACCTGCTCGACCGGGATGGCCAGGGCGCCCCAGGCGGCCAACTCGCGCTGAGAATCATTCAGGAGACCCGACGCCTTCTTCCAATCCGCTTCAAACTTATCGGCGCGCTCCTGTTGCTGTTTCCAATTCGCGGTGGCGACTTCGAGGTTCGATCGGGTTTCATCGAGGTCGCGGGCGGTCTTCTCGGCCTCGTCCCGGGCGGTCCGGGCGTCTTTCTTAGCGCCATCGAGTTCCTCCTGGGTACGGGCGAGATCGCCCTGGGTCTGGCTGAGAGTATCCTTCAACGAGGTAATGCCGGTGGCGACCTGCAAATGACTGATCACCAAGGTGGCAATGCTCGCCAGAATGGCAACAACGAGGCTGACTTTGAGTAACATGTTTCTAGTCTGGTTTTGCGAACCGGCGGCAAGCTAATCATCGCCGCCCCCGGTGTCAACGCTCGTGTGAAATCCGTTCCCGGGCGGCAGACCGGCTGCCGGTCCTTATTCAATGCCAGCAGGAAACGTGCAAGGCCGCGGTTGTCTGACCAGGGCGGTTCTGAGCTGGGATGGGGTGATTGAGGAAGAGGGACTTAACGAATTTGCGGGACAATCCTCCGCCCATCTGTTTTGCTGGGCCGGATGACAAAGAAGAGCTTGGTACTAACGGACCCCGCAGAGGCAGCGGTGGTCAATGAAATCGTGGTGCGCCTGGTTGGTCCGGAGGAGGTCTGGG
>Ga0209718_1000658_pt1 | contig 44908 bp, 37 predicted proteins | sample AD_JPNAS1_MetaG_FD_184420 | JGI IMG/M metagenome (GOLD analysis project Ga0209718, IMG submission 184420) | Active sludge microbial communities of municipal wastewater-treating anaerobic digesters from Japan - AD_JPNAS1_MetaG (SPAdes) (version 2) | ecosystem: Engineered > Bioreactor > Anaerobic...
AACTAAGTCTTCAAAAAACGGTTTTCCTTTATGAACAGAATAAAAACCTTCAGCTTCCTTTCTTGACATATGAATCATTCTTGAAGCGATTACTTTAAGTCCGTTCTTCTCAAATCGTGTTAAAATTTCACCAATTACATTCTTTTTTACTGCATTTGGTTTAATTATTGAAAAAGTTCTTTCTATAGCCATCTATTTCTCCTATTAATTCAGGTTCTTCTTTTACACCTATTTAGATCAAGGATTTTTCTTCATTATTCGTTCTCTTTCTGTAAACTTTTCTATTCTCTTATCAATTGGAGGATGAGAAGAGAAGTAATCAACACTTTCTGCTTTATTAACATAATTCACATTTTCTTTTTTTAGTTTTATCAATGCATCAGGTAATCCCTTAGTTTCTAAATTTGTTTCATGAAGAATACTCCAGGCATATTCATCTGCCTCATTTTCCTGTGCCATTGAATAAATATTATTTATAATAATATTTGTTCCAATATTTGTCATTTCTCCTAATGTCTCAATTTTCATTTTTTTGGCAGCAATTTCTATTCTAACTTTATCAAAAGCATGTGATAATTCGATATGTCCCATTTCATGCCCTAAGATTGCCGCTAATTCACCATCAGTCATAATATTACATAGACCTCTAGTTACAACAATTACTCCTCCCGGCATAGCGTAAGCATTTGGAGTAAGATCTTCTAAAACAAAAACTTCATAATCAAATTTTTTCTTTTTTTTAACTGCCAATATCCTCATAATATTATTAATTCTATTGTAAGAAATATTTTTTTTTCCGGAACTAAATCTTTCTTTTAAAGCTTCTCCATACTCTTTTTCTTCCAAATTATCCACAGGTACAGACTTAACAAGTATACCAGTTAAAGACTCTGCCGAAGCTCCCATTAATCTGAAAAATGCTGAAGAAGAAAATTCTTTTTTAGAATCTATCTGCTGATAATAAAGATTAATTATCAATAACAGAAGTAATGCTATAGAAATCGGTACAAAAATAATTTTAATTTTCATTACTATATACTTTCTTCTTATAAATAATATTTATTAATATCAAAAGAATCCCAGACATAAAGAATACAGCAGATTTAATTATTAGATTCTGCTCTTTTAAATCAACAAAAATCATTCTTAAAACACAAAATAAGATAAATGAAACTGAAATCATTCTTAATACTTTATCTTTATGAATAACTCCTACTATATATATTATGAAAGACTCTATCAGCCATAGAAATGAATGAAAAGATTGATCAAAAGAAGTATTTATATATAAAGCAATACACAAAAATAACAAATAATACAAATATCTGTCATATTTTAATTGAATTTGGTTCTTAATATTGTTAATAATTCCCGTTTTACTCGATAAATCAGAATTCTCCAAGTATTTATTCTGTCTTATAATGATTATAAATACACACTGAAGAGATATCGCAATTATTCCTAAAAACCATCCCTGCTTAATAAAACTTGCATCAACAGAAACTTTTGTTCCTAAATAAAATGCAGTTTGAATCATTGATGCCAAACAAAAAAATACTGAATATACTTTTAATCTCCATGGATTTCCGTTTATATATTTACCGCAAAAAAATATTAAAAATGAAATTATTACCCATATTGGAGAATGATATATTCTTTGAATTTGAGATTTTACTGCTAATATAATCAGTAAAACAAGAAGTTCTACATTGAAATTATATAGTTTTTCAATTATAATGTTTGATATTCTTCTTTGTGATAAACAATAATACAAAAAAACTAATATTGCCGCAATTTCAATAAATAATCTTACCTGAAAATGTAATCCTTTAATATCAAAATATTTTTCAGAATTTAAAATTACCGCTACATGAAAAACAATAAACAAACAACTTAAAAAGAATCCCCATAAGTAAAAATTATTTTTTAATCTAAACAACATTTTTACTTTAGTTGATGAAAATAAATCTCCGACTTCAAAAGAAATTAATGATAATAATAAATAAATAACTCCTGGGAGTGGTGCAGAAACCGGAAAAAGTAATTTATAACAAAACCAGATAACAGAACTAAACATCGTAAACATTGAAACAAAACGGCAAAAAGGATCATTATTTTCAGAATAATAAAAAAGATTAATTAAAGGGATAATAAAAAAAGGAAGAAAATGATATAAAGAACTTATAATAGTCTGAGATGCTTCAAAATGAAGAAATCCATTAATACAATACACAAAAACTGATATTATTTGTCCATATTTCAATGAAGCTTTTCTTAATCCAAAACTTATAATTGTTGATAATATTAAAAATACTCCCCAAAGAAGATAATTATGAAAAGTAAAGGCAGTAGAAACAACCAATGCAGAAAATATTATTGAAGGCAAAATTCCTGAAATAAACCATACTTTATTATTTATTTCTTTAACTTTCGTATAGTTTGATCTAAAAACAATAAATAATATTCCAGAAACAACAGCAATTATCCCATATTTTACTAATTCGGAATTATTTGTAAAAGCATTCCCTCTTATTAAGTAAATAAGACCTGCTATTAATATGATTTGAATAATTGAAATTACATTAAATAGAATTCTATCCTTAATTTCTATTGATAACATTATGTATAAAAAAATAATAGAGAAACATACTATTAAACCATTACTGATATTGAAATCTTTTAGAGAATATAAAGCGTAAAGAATCATAACAATTATCGCAATTATATTAGCAGTTTTAATATATTGATAAATTGATATAATACCTTTCTTAGTTATGAAATATAAGATAAAGGCTGAACCGAATAATAATAATTCTTTAATTTCAATATTGATTGAGTATTGATATATTGTTATGAAAAATAAAGAAATATTTAATAGGTATAAAACATAAGAAAATTTAGAACTTGTTTCATTTAATTTTTTTTTGAAGATGTAAAAGAATAATGGAAATAAAGAAATAACCACGCTTGAGACAATACCTACATTATTACTTAATGAAAGATAGTAAACTGAATTAAATGAAATATATAATTGATAGGCGAAATAAATAAATGATATATAATATATCGAGAATAAATTATTTCTTTTTAAGTAAATTATCGCAGCCGTAAAAGAAAATATTGCAGATATAACAAAAATGCAATTTATCTGATTTAAAAATGATAAAGCGAATAATGTTAATAATAAGTGTACTTTATCCCAGTTTTTTTCACTTTTTACATAAGCTATTATTACATTAGCACTAACAGAAAACAATGAAACTATAATTAAATGCAATTCATTGTCTGTCCAATGAAGCAGTTGAAATCGAGATGAACCAACTGCAGAAAACAATAACATCGCTCCGGATAAAGTTTTTAATATTATTGCTATATTTGTATTTCTATATCTTTGAAGAATAAAACCTGCAATCAACAGCGATATAGAAAATATATTCAATATAATAAATCTAATGATTGGAGAAATCTGAGAGAAAGCATAACCTGCAAAAAACAATAACCCGATAGAAAGAAAAAATAATCCGATAAAGTTTGTTATATTTCTAAAATACTTTTTTTCAGCTTTTAATATTACATCTTTATAGTTTTTTTTTTGTTCTTCCTTTATTGAATTAATAGAATTTTTTTTTATACTTTCTTTTTTCTTTATAAAAGATTTATCGAATGTGAATTTTTTTTCCAAAAGCCTTTCTATTCTAATAAAAAGAAAAGCTGAAACAAGGAGAGAGGTTAAAGAAAGAAAAATACTCAGAAATAGTAAAAAGTATTCCATTTACGCACCATATTATAAGGCTCTTTGTACAAAGAGCCTTATGATTTAGAATCTATTTTCTATTCTTTATTATCAGCTTCTGAATGCTCCGGAAAAACCAAAGCCGCAACAATATAAAGAATTGCTGCAATAGCCAGAACAAAATTAAATCCGGCGATCTGAGACAAAATTTTAGCACTAACTGATGATATTACTGAAAATGCTCCATTAATACTCCATGCCCATGGAACAAAAGCGGATTTTTTTCCCTTTAGCTGACCAAGACCTAAAGGAAAAAAGAAACCGAGAAAAATAGCTACTGGAGCTGAAATAACCAAAGAAATTACTATACGTAAAGGAAATGAAGCAAAACTAAAAAAATGAATTAGTGAAGGAAGAATAAATATAATAAACAAAACTCCAAGAACAGTAAAAAAAGAAGCAAATCTAACACATCGCTTCGGATTATTAACAAATTTTTCTGAAAAGTAAGAACCTACTCCAGCATAAATCAATATACTTGAAAGTACTATCGAGAAAGAATAAATTATATCACCGAGAAACAACGCTAATTTCTGAATTAGAATCATTTCGATAAATAAAAATCCCAGACCGAGACACATGAAATATGTTCCGCTTTTTAAGTAAAATTTCGGTGATAAATGAAAATGTTTTTTTCTTTTGATAATAAATTTTGCTGCAAAAGGTATAAGAACAACGATCAAAGCTGAAACTAAAACATTGAAAAAGTTAGAAAATAATATTAAAGATCCAATTTCCTGTTGAGGAAGCCCTCCCAATTCATAAGTAGAAATTGCTTTATTAAGTTTTGAAGGCTTTAATAGAGCGTAGAAATAAGGACAATTATCTCTTGCCGGCTGAAAATCAAAAATACAATTATCAAGTTTCTCTGTTCCGTTAATTATACCGCCGACTAAAGAAAATAGCTGATCATCTTTCATCTTTAATACAGGAGCAATATCCATTGGATCTGTATCATCATTTTCTTTAATTTTAATATACTGCGATATATTATATATTGCGCCATCTCCGGTAATTCCAGGATAATATAACAAATCAAAGGCCAAATCCGATGAAAATTTGTTTAAAGAAGCAATTTCTGATTTCTCAAATTCTCCTTTTTTAACCAATATAAGCATTTTAAAAAGACTTTTGATTACAATAATTCTGTTATTTGGATTTTCTCCATTCTCAGAAATATAATCTCGAACTGTTTTAACAAGTCTCAAAGCATAAAAGAAATTTTCAGAAACATCTATCCCGACAGATAGAATTCCTTTATCTTTTAAAAGATTATCATAATCTTTTAAAGCTTCAACTGTCAGCAGATAATTTTCTTCCTGACGGGAAGAAACAGCATAATCAGAAATTTCTACAAGATCATATTTTTTCTTTTCTCTTAAAGCAAAAGTTCTTCCGTCATTTATTATAATAGTCTGCTCTTTTCTATTAAGAAGATTTCCGTTCATTTCTGAAAATTTATCTTTCAGAAGTGAAATCATAAATGGATTCGGTTCAACTATTGTTAGATTTTTTGCACCCAATTCATAAGCCTTAAAGACATTAAATCCTCCACCGCAGCCGATTAAAAGAGTTTCTGGATTTTTCTTTAATAGATACTGTGCGTTGTATAAACTATAATGAGCAAATCTGGTGTCATCAGATTTTACAAAAAGCCCGTCAGCTCTGTTCCCGTCTATATATATACCTGGATAAATATCAGGCAATATTCCGTCCGGAACATATGTCGCAAATTCCTGAGAAAGCGGAAGATTACATTTTTCAGTCAGATTTGAATTTACTTCAATCATTCCAACCGGAGAATAAATTGGATTATTTAATAACGGCTTATTTCCAGCAACAAGTTTTATCTGGCTTGCCGGTTTATAAATATGATAATCTGATTTATCAAATAGTACGAATGCTGATATTGAGCACAAAACCAAAACTAAACAAACAGCAGTTTGTTTCTTTCCAATTTCTGAATTCTTTAATGTTAGAAAAGTCGCAATCAATGCAAGAATGAAAACATAAACAACCAAATAGAAAGGATTCAGAATATACATTACAAATATTACGGATAATGCGCCTAAACCTGCACCGAATAGATCAAAGAAATATATTTTACCGATCTTCTCATGGTGAACAATGAAAGAAAGTCCTGTATAAAGACCGCCAAAAAAGAATGGTACAAAAAACACCGCAAAATATTTTGCAAGATTTACGACCTCTCCCGGAATTGTTGAGGGATTCAGCATTTTATTCGGATTAAACTGAATATACGACGCAGCTAAAAACGAAAGAGAAAGAGATATAAGGTATAATATTGCTATATAAGAAATTTTCTTTCTGGTCTCATGATGGAAAAAGTCCTTAAAAATAGTAAGAACTGTACCGCTAACACCGAATCCCATCAAAGCTATACTTATTACCATTGCTCCGAAAGACTGCCATGAAGCTGCGGAAAAAAACCGCAGCATAGCTACTTCAAGAGAGATGGTAGAAGCACATATAAAAAAGAGAGACCAGAAATAATTTTTCTTAATCATTTGTTATCCTTTTTCCCCTCATTAGCACCAAGCATAGGAATGAACAAAGTACTTGCCAGAAGTCTCTGTGAAACAACTTTTCCAGTTTCAGGATCTTTCCACACTTTAAGCATCTGCTGATTTCTTGACCATGCCGGGCCTACTGGAATAACCATTCTTCCGGTAGTTTTAAGCTGTTTAATCAATTCAGGCGGAATATGATTTGCCTGACAGGTTACAATTATTATGTCGAATGGACCTTTTTCTTCCCAACCATAATATCCGTCACCGATTTTTGTTTCAATATTGTCGTAGCCGACTGCTTTTAAAGTATGATTCACTCTTTCAGCAAGCTTTTCTCTAATTTCTATGGAATAAACTTTTTTTACAAGACGTGATAATATTGCCGCCTGAATTCCTGAACCTGTACCGATTTCAAGTGCTACTTCGTCTTTTTTCGGATTAAGATTCGCAGTCATAAACCCCTGAATACTAGGTGCTGACATCGTAGAACCCCAACCTAAATCAAGAATTACATTGAAATCGTTTGTCTGCATCATTCTGCTTTCATTTTTCTCATAATTATATGCAAAGAAAGGTCGAGGAACAATTGACATCGCCTCAATTAGTTCTGGCGTTGCATATTTTCTGGTTTTTAATGTTGAAATTACAGTTTCATTATAATTTTTAATCGCAGTTTCCCAATCTTCCTTGGTGCATTCGAAATTTCTTATATTATTCGCTTTATCACTTTCTATAAGTTTGCTAATCTGTTCCCAAGTAAACTGTGATTTTCCGTCATTCTTTGAAGAATCAGATACGGAACTTGTATTATCTTTTATTTCCTCTTTTGAATCTGAACTGTTGTTTCCGCAGGAAATAAAGAACAGAAGAAGTAATGCAGTAAAAAATCTCATTAACATATATTTCATCCTCGTGGTTCAAAAATCATTTCAAATCATTAATTGTCAATTTCAAAATACTATTTAATATACAAGGAGTTATTTATCTTTGATGTTTTTAGCAAATAAAGTTTTATTCTCAAACAAATCATTATTTTTTATTATTTTTGCTATAATAGCTAATTCATCTTTTAAAGAATCCGCTCCGGAATAATCTGCTAATGACAGAATCCAGTGTCTTCCGTAAAAAGGATCCTTGAAATAGATAACTTCAGAATACCATCCGTTTCCAAATCCGGGTTTATTATAAAATACAAAATCCTTTCCGAATTCTTCCTTAAATATTTTTACCGTTTCATTGAATGAGAGTTTATCTTCAGACAGAGCATTCGTAAGAATATTTCTATAATCTTCATTTATATTATAGCACTCATATTGAGACAAATCATTCTGAAAAATAAATCTATGCATGCATTCTCCGACATCATAAAGACTCGTTTGAGAATATCTTTTTCTATTAACTTTAAGACTTGAGTAAGTTACCTTTTTTCTGACATAATATTTCTTATCTCTTTGTACATAAACAGGAATCATTTCCGTGAAAGAAACTGGAGCCCTCATTCTTCTTTTCCATTTACTAAGACCATATGCTTTAAAAAGCATTGTCTCTCTGAAACCGTTTTCATTCCATAAGAAATTTCTGTTCAAATAATCAAATCCTGAAAATTGAACCAAAAAATTATAAGAAATATTATCGCTATTAATAATGGATTCATTTATCAGATTTTCTAGAGTATCAGAATATGTTCTTTTTTTAATTCTAAAGTATAATCTTTCTTTAGGGGAAATTTTTAAAGTTTGTGCTTTTTTTAAAGCGGCAACTGAAGCAAACAATTTTACCGTAGAAGCCGGCCAGTATGAAGTATCACTGGCTGTTCCTTTATAATCAAAACGGTATTCTTTTTCAATATGTGAATTTTCCCCAGATTCAGCACAAATTATATATGCTTTAAATTTAGGACTTTCTTCATAACCGTATTTTAACATTATTTCGGAAAGAATATCTGACTGAATTAAATTAAGATTTTCTTTATTTATTTTTTCGATACCAGTCAGGCTTGGATAAAGAATTCCGGAAATAAGTAATATTGATAAAAATAAAAAACTTTTTTTCATAATACTAATTTATCGGTTATATCTTCATTTTATTACAGAATAAAACAGAATGAATTTTTCTGTTTTATTCTGTAATTTTATTATTCTTCTGGCATTTCTTCATTTACTATCGCAAAATCAGAAACAGTATCATTGTCTTTTGTATGTAAAATTCTAACACCTACAGCAGGTCGGCCCTGCAAAGGAATATCCTTTGCAATCAGGCGGATAGTCATTCCTTCTTTTGACATAATGATAAGTTCATCATCATCAAAAACAGAACTAATTGCCGCTGCATTTCCGTTTTTATCGCTCGGTTTTAGAAAAGTCATTCCTTTTCCGCCGCGTCCCTTTGTCTGAAAGTTCTTATATTCTATTCTTTTTCCAAATCCTTTTTCACTTATCACAAATAGTGTTGATTCTGGTTTTACAGTATCAACACCTATTATCTGATCATCTTCCTCAAGACGCATTCCTATAATTCCGGCAGCACCTCTTCCCATTGGGCGCATTTTAGAAAGATTTGTTCTAAGAAGACTTCCGTATTTTGAACCGATTACAATATCATCATTTGTAGTACATTCAACGACATTAACAAGTTCATCTTCTTTTTTCAAACCAATCGCTATTATACCGTTCTTTTTAACATTTTTGAATTCTGACACAGTTATCTTTTTCAAAATACCCTGCTTTGTCGCCATACACATATATTTTTCGGCATCAAAATCTTCAACAGGACAAATAGCAGTTATATTTTCGCCGGTTGCCAGATTTATTAAACCTTTAAGAGATTTTCCTCTTGTGGTTTTTGAAGCCTGCGGAACTTCATGAGTTTTCATGGCAAAAACTTTTCCTTTATTTGAAAAAAGAAGCATAGTATCATGCATCGCTGTTATTTTCATCAACTTAACAAAATCTTCTTTTTTTGATGAACTCATTCCGGAAACGCCTTTTCCGCCGCGTCGCTGTTTCTTAAAAGAATCCAGCGGCAGACGTCGTATGAATCCGTCATTTGTAATTGAAACCATTACATCTTCATCTGCTATTAAATCTGTTAAATCGAAATCTGTTGAAACTTCTCCTGTTATAGTAATCTCTGTCCTTCTTTTTGAAGGATATTTATCTTTAATATCAATCAATTCTTTCTTAACTATTCCGAGAACCTTTTTATCACTTGCAAGTATCGATTTCAATTCTGCGATCAATTTATGAAGCTCTCTTAATTCTTCTTCAATTTTCTTAATCTCAAGGCTTGTTAATCTCTGAAGACGCATATCAAGAATAGCTTTTGATTGACGTTCGGAAAGCTTAAATCTTTTTTGAAGTTTATTATCAGCTTCATCTACTGTCTTTGATCCTCTAATAATTGCAATGACTTCATCGATATTATCAAGAGCAATCTTCAGGCCTTCTAATATGTGAGCTCTTTCTTCTGCTTTACGTAGTTCATACTGTGTTCTTTTATACACTACTTCTTTTCTATGCAGTATATAGTTTGAAAGAATTCCTTTCAGATCCAGAACTTTTGGTTCATTATTTACAAGAGCAAGCTGAATAATCCCAAACGAAGACTGAAGAGCTGTATGCTTATAGAGAAGATTCAAAATAATATTTGAAGAAGCATCTCTTTTTATTCCAATTACAATTCGCATTCCGGTTCTGTCAGATTCGTCGCGAAGCTCACCTATTCCTTCAATAACTTTAGAATTTACAAGATCTGCTATTTTAGCAATTAACTGTGCTTTATTTACCTGATACGGAATTTCAGAAACAATTATATACTCTTTTCCTTTTTTATCTTCTTCTATTTCCAGTTTTGCTCTTACGGTAATACTTCCTCTACCGGTAAGAAAAGCCTTATGAATTCCTTCTGTTCCGATTATTATGCCGCCTGTCGGAAAATCAGGACCTTTAACATATTTAATAAGAGCCTTTGAAGAAAGTTCCGGTTCATCTATCAAAGCTGTACAGGCATCTATAACTTCATGAAGATTATGAGGAGGAATGTTTGTTGCCATACCGACAGCAATTCCTGAAGAACCGTTAACAAGAAGGTTCGGAAATGACGCAGGAAGAACAGTAGGTTCTCTTCTTGTTCCGTCAAAGTTATCCACAAGATCAACAGTTTCCTTGTCGATATCTTTTAGTAATTCTTCTGCAACTTTTTCAAGACGCGCTTCTGTATATCTGTATGCTGCAGCAGGGTCTCCGTCAACCGACCCGAAATTTCCCTGACCGTCAATCAAAGGAACATTCATGGAAAAATCCTGCGCCATACGAACCATAGTTTCATAAACAGCAACATCTCCATGAGGATGAAAATTACCTATTACTTCACCGACAATCTTAGCACATTTTACATATGGTCTATCGTGTCTCCATGCCCTTTCGTTCATAGCATGTAAAATTCTTCTGTGAACAGGCTTTAAACCGTCACGTACATCCGGAAGAGCTCTTCCAACAATAACACTCATAGAATAAGCAAGATAAGAATCTTTCATCTGATCTTCTATTTCAACAATGCTTATCTTACCATGATTTTCTTTTATAAGCAGTTCCTGCTTTTCATCATCCTTCTTAGCCAATTTTATGCTCCTGTTACGTATTTATCAAAGATCAAGATTTATTACATTTTTTGCATTATCTTCAATGAACTTTCTTCTTGGTTCAACATCATCACCCATCAACACAGAGAAAATTCCTTCCGCACTAATTTCATCATCCATATTAACTTTTAATAAAGTTCTGTTTTCCGGATTCATTGTGGTCTCCCAAAGCTGATCAGGATTCATCTCTCCAAGACCTTTATATCTTTGAATAACATATTTTCCTTCAGGAAGTCCTTTCACCAGACCATCTTTTTCTTCATCCGAATAAGCATAAGTAATTTTTTGCTGATACTTAACACTATAAAGCGGCGGCTGTGCTATATAAAGATATCCCTGACGTATAAGTTCCGGCATATATCTGAAAAAGAAAGTAAGCAAAAGAGTTCTGATATGAGATCCGTCTACATCGGCATCCGTCATTATTATCAGTTTATGATATCTTGCCTTTGAAATATCAAACTGCTCTTCACCTATTCCCGTACCCATAGCTGTGATAAGAGTACGAATTTCATCATTTGAAAGTATTTTATCCAAGCGTGCTTTTTCAACATTAAGAATTTTTCCTTTCAAAGGAAGAATTGCCTGAAAACGTCTATCTCTTCCGCTTTTAGCTGAACCACCCGCTGAATCTCCCTCAACAAGATATATTTCACATTTTGAAGGATCCTTTTCCGAACAATCTGAAAGTTTACCCGGAAGCGCATCATGTTCAAGAGCGTTTTTTCTCCGAGTTAAATCTTTAGCTTTTTTAGCGGCTATTCTTGCCTGAGCACTTACAATACATTTATCAAGAATTTTTCTGACAACCTGCGGATTCTCATCAAAATAAAGAGAAAGATGTTCATTTGTTGCAGATTCAACAATTCCTTTGACCTCATTATTTCCGAGCTTCATTTTTGTCTGCCCTTCAAACTGAGGATTCGGAATTTTAACGCTTATGATTCCTACAAGACCTTCCCTTACATCATCTCCGGAAAGCTGTTGAATTTTTTTATCATATTTTTCTTTTTTAAGAGATTCATTCAAAACTCTTGTGAGAGCGGATTTAAAACCTACAAGATGAGTTCCGCCTTCTCTTGTATTAATATTGTTAGCATAGGTATACACTAATTCATTGTAAGAGTCTATATATGAAATAGCTATTTCTATATCAATATTATCTTTCTGAGTATGGAAATATATTGGTTTTTTATTTATTGGGCTTTTTGATTCAGTTAAAAATTCTATAAAGGAAGAAAGGCCTCCTTTAAAATAAAAAACCGCCTCTTTTCCTTTTCCTCTCAAATCCTTGAAATTTATGGTTATTCCGGCATTTAGAAAAGCCAGTTCTCTAAATCTTTTAGCAAGTATATCAAATTGATAAACAGTTTCCTCAAATATCTTTGCGTCAGGTTTAAAAGTAACCACTGTTCCGTTTTTTGAACTTTTCCCGCATTCTCTGACATCATACTTAGGAATACCTCTTTCATATTCCTGTTCATACTTTTTGCCGTTTTTACTTACAAGGACATGTGTTCTTTCAGAAAGAGCATTTACAACAGAAACTCCTACTCCGTGAAGTCCGCCTGAAACTTTATAACTCTCATTATCAAACTTTCCCCCTGCATGAAGTTTAGTAAGAACTATTTCCATTGCACTTTTTTTATAAACTGGATGCGGATCAACAGGAATACCTCGGCCGTTATCCTCTACTATTATTGAATTATCTTCAGTTATAAAAACATTAATTGTGTCGCAATGCCCGGCAAGAGCTTCATCTATTGAGTTATCAACAATCTCATAAACAAGATGATGAAGACCATTAATATCCGTTGATCCGATATACATCGCTGGTCTTTTTCTTACAGCTTCAAGACCTTCTAAAACCTGTATATTACTTGCACCATATTCATTACTCATATTATGTCTCCACCCTTAATATCATATAAATTTCTTTTTTCTATTCTTCCGATCAATGTGTAGGAACTCAATTTGCTTACTGTAACTTCATCATGTTTGTCAATAATAATAGATTTTGTGTCATTTTTTATTTCATCAAGATAATATCCGTTTATTTCGCTTTTTATTAAAGTATCAGCATTAAAAATTCCAACTATGTTTTTTAGAGAAACAATTTCACGGTTTCCTATATGTAAAAACATCATCTTCTCCTTGAAGTTTCAATTCTTATCTGTTTAACTGTTTTATTAAGATAAAGAGTATTTATTTTTTTAAGAATATAACCCTTCTGCATAATCAATTCATTCGAATATACACTGTGATCAGAATATATATATAAACAGTCATCATTTATTCTTGAAGGATAGGAATGAACAGCAAGCAATTCCCCAACTATTTGACTCCATTCTTCAGTAATTTTTTCTAATGAAAATTCTTTTTTTATATTAAGCTTTTCAAGCAAATCAGGAAGAATTGTTTTGAAATCAGCAGCTGATTTTCTTCTTTCATATTTCATTATAAAACTAAACCTTTATCAATATTAATTATTTTTTTTTCTAAATCAAAAAATTCAATATTTCTTGTATCAGCTATTGTAAAAATACTTTGATTTGTAAATGCTGTCATTTCTACAAATTTTTCTTTTCTAACCTTATCAAGTTCAGAAAAAACATCATCAACAAGAATAACAGCTTTTTGCCCCCTTAATTTCTCTGTAATTTCTTTCTCGGCAAATTTCATTGAAACAGAAGCAATTCTTTTCTGTCCCTGAGAAGCAAATTCAGAGAAAATTCTGTCTCCAAATGAATTCAGAATAAAATCATCTTTATGCGGACCAATTGAAGTTGAAAAACTGTTTAAATCTCTTCTTATGGATTTTTCAATTTTAAGCAGAAATTCATTCTTAGTTAATGCTAAATTATCTGATTTATAAATAAAATAAGAATTATTATGATTAAAAGAAAATAAATCGTAAATTTCAGAAAATTCATTGTTAAAAGATTTTATAAATTCACTTCTTTTATTAGTAATATAAACAGCTTTTTCTGAAAAAGTATCATTCCAAACTGATAATTCTTTTTTTATTTTATTTTCATCTTTTCCGGATTTAAGTATATAATTTCTATATTTCAATATCTTTTTATACTGCATAAGACTTTTAAGATACAAATCATCGAACTTAGATATTACTCCGTCAAAATATTTACGTCTATTCTCTGGTGAAGAATCTATTATAAGAATATCCTCGGGAGAAAAAATAACTGTCAGAATCTTTCCGAAAAAATCTGAGGCAGATAACAACATTCCGTCTATTTTTCTTTTCTTTTCACAACTTTGACCGTTGCTTATACATCCGCTTTCAAAAACTGAATTTGATCCTTCTTCAATAACGGCTTTACAAAAATAAGAATCATTTCCCCATTTTATAATATCTTTATCTTTCGAATTTCTAAAAGACTTTGATCCCGATAAAATAGAAATAGCTTCAATTATATTTGTTTTACCGCTTCCATTATTTCCGGTAATAATATTAACAGAATCGGAAAATATAATTTTTTGATTCTCATAATTACGGAAATTTTTAAGTAAAATTTCCCTTAATATCATCAGTCTGCTTGTTTAATCTGAATTGGCATTATAACTGAAACATAGTCAGCCGAATTTTCAGGAGTTATTGTCACCGGGCTCATATTTCCGGTAATAGATATTTTAAATGAAATTGAATCAATCTCTTTAATTGAATCCATTAAATATTGAGAATTAATGCCCAAAGAAATATCATTACCTGAATATTCAATATCAATAATTTCCTGAGTCTCACCTATATCTTGAAGTTTAGATTCCATAACAAGCTGATCTTTTGTAAAATTAAGAATAATTTTATATGTCGGTTCTTTTGTAAGAATCATTACCCTTTTTAAGGATTCAGTAAACTTCTTTGTATCCAAAACAGAAAATGAAATAAAATCCTTTGGCATAACCTGTTTATAATTTGGAAACTGTCCGTCTATTACTCTTGATATAATATCTGTATTTCCAATTTTAAAAAAACACTGATTTTCCATTAAACCCAATTTGCAAGATCCGCTGGAAAGTAGTTTATAAACCTCATTTATAGTTTTAAGAGGAATTATTAATCCGCCTTTAAAATCAAGAGTTGAAGAAACTTTAGTATTAATATAAGAAAGACGGCGTGAATCTGAAGCTACAGCTGCCATTTTATTGTTTTCTTCAAAAACAAAAAACAAACCATTAAAAACAGGTTTTACAGTATCTGTAGATGCAGCAAATATTACTTTTCGAATCATGTCTTTTAATAAAACCTGATCAATTTCAATTAAATTATCATTCATTTCGAAATTGATATCTGGAAAATCTCCTTTTGATGTTCCAACAAGTTTTAAATTACCTTTTATCTCTTTCGATTTAGATCTTATTGAAATTGAATATGAGTCATCTATATCAAGAATTACAGAACCTTTAGGTAATTCTTTTAGAACCTGACTAAGTATTTTACCGTTTGTGGTAAAAGAAATATTTCCATCGGATACTGAATCAATAGTTGTTTTTAATCCTATTTCATTATCTGTAGAAACAATTTCTACAGAATCCTTTGATACATTAAAAAGACAATTTGATAAAATAGAATTAACGTTCTTAATATTAATTACTGAATCAGCTATATTAACTGCTTTAAGAAGCTGATCCTTATCTATTTCAATCTTCATTACTAATACCTCTATATTAATATTTTTTATTAATAATTAATAGCAATAGTAGTAGGTGCTGTTAATTAGTTAATAATAAAAACTACATTTCATTTTACCAGGCTTTATGAATTTTATAGTTTGTTTATAAAGTTCACTTAACTCAAAAATAAAAATGATAAATCTTAGCCGAAAAAATTATGAACAATATATATAATTAAAAAAACAAAAACAAAGATTTAATAACACTATAAAAGGTGTTATTAAGCATTTATAAACAATTAATTAACTTTTAAGCTCGGATCTTATTTCTTCAATAATTTCTCTTATGTTATCATCTTCTTTTAGAAGTGATTCAATATTCTTTCGAGCGTTAATAACTGTTGAATGATCCCTTTTTCCGAACTCCTTACCTATTTCAATTGTTGTTAAATTTGTTAATTGTGTTGATAAGTATATAGCTATAAATCTAGGCATAATTATACTGTTATGTCTGTTCTTAGAAATTATAAGATCAGGAGTTGTTTCATATTTGGCCGCAACTTTTTCTAGAATATCGCTTATGGTTATTTGTTTATTCTGATTTTCTTCAAATAATGGCTTTAAATGTGTTTTAGCCATTTCAATGGTTATTCTTTTATTCTGAAGAATGTTAGCAACATGATTAATATTAATAAGAGATGCTTCAAGAGACCTTATATTAGATTTAATTCTTGATGCAATATAGTTTATAACTTCTTCGGAAATGTCTATTCCTAGAATTTCAGCTTTTCTTCTTAGAATGGCTTCCCGGGTTTCAAGATTAGGAATTTGAATATCTGCTAGAAGACCTCCTAAAAATCTAGTTTTTAGTCTTTCAGTCAAATGAGATATTTCTTTTGGAGGTCTATCACTCGTCAGAACAATTTGTTTTCTTTTATTATGAAGTTCATCAAAAGTATGAAAAAATTCTTCCTGCAGCTGTATTTTATCAGAAAGAAACTGAATATCGTCAATAAGGAGAATATCTACATATCTGAACTTCAGTTTAAACTGATGCATTGACTGATTCTTCATAGCATTGATAAATTCATTAAGGAATTGTTCTGTTTTAATGTATAAAACCTTTAAATATGGTTTATCTTTAAGTATTTGATGACCAATTGCCTGAAGAAGATGAGTTTTTCCTACACCTGAATTACCATAAAGGAAAAGAGGATTATAAACTCCTGCAGGATTTTTAGATACATTAAGTGCAGCTGCGTGTGCAAATTGATTATTTGCACCGATTACAAAAGTTTCGAAAGTGTAATATGAGTTAAGTTCAATGCTTGAACTGTTTTCTTTGTCCATTTTTCTGACTTCCGTCTCAGGCTTCACTATATCTTGTTTATTTTCAATTACATTTTTATTAAGATCATAAATGAAATTACAGAGATAATCAGTTCCCGTATTCTTTTTCAGAAGTTCATTAATTGTTTTTGAATATGAATTTGTTATATATCTCTGAGCAACATCATCCTGTACTTTAATTGTCAAAATATTATCAGAATACTTAATAACAGAGGTATCTTTAAACCATGCATCAAAGGTCTGTTTGTTAATGTTGGATTGAAGGTCATTTAAAACCATTCCCCAGAGATTCTCAGCTGAATTTAACATAATACCCCTAAAAAAATAACAATAGAATATCGGAAAGAATTGAGAATTCTTCCTGGAAATAAATTTCCGTGAACATTAAAAGTTGTTACGAATGATATGCTCTAATATCTCTTTCTAATTCTCTTTCTTGGCAAGAAATTAATTCACACTGATAAGAAATTAATAACAATTGTTAATAACCTGTTGATATGTGTTATTTAACCAGTTATTAATGTTATTAGTTAGGAATTAATTGTTTAAATGTTGTTGATTAAAAAGACGGGTCTTATTTGTTAGGAAATCAAGAAAAAATGGAGGCTTCATGGGAGCAATAATAGCGGATATAAGCAAAAATGCCAGAGAAATAGTTAGAATAGATGTTTCTGAATTTAAAGAAAAAGAATATATCAATATAAGAATATGGTTTCACGATGTGGACGGTCAGACAAAACCGACTCAAAAAGGTATAGCTCTTAGTGTTGATCAGTATGAAGAATTATTGAAGGCAGTCGAGAAAGTAGGGGAGTACATTAAAGACAAAAAAGAGAACGGTTAAATCAAAATTCAATAAACATAAAAGTTAAATCATCGGATTTATCGCTATAATCGGAAAAAGCCATAACTTCATTAAGAAGTTTACTGCAAAAGTCATTTCCTGAAATATCTCTATTTTTGGTTATAAATTTTGCAAGGGCTTTTTCTCCGAAATCCTCTCTGTTTCCATTTTTCATTTCGGTCAAACCGTCAGTATAAAGAATAAGACAATCTCCTTTTTCAATTTTAATTGCTTTTTCTTCATAAAAAGATTCTTCCATTATTCCGACAAAAAAACCCGAGTTTGTATCAAGTGATAAGATTTTTCCTGATGAACTGCGATAGAGAAGGGGAAGAGTGTGACCCGCGTTTGAAAATTTTAAAATCTTCTTTTTATTATCATACAATGCATAAAAAGCCGAAAAGTACTGTCCGTCAAACATGAACTTATAAACATCTTTATTAACAGAAGATAATAATTCCTTAGGTGATTCTGTTACTGAAGAATATACACTGAAAATCATTTTAGCCATAGTAACTATAAGGGCAGCCGGAATTCCATGACCGGTAACATCAGCTATAACAAAAGCAGTTTTATCTTCATTTATCTTATAGACATCGAAAAAATCTCCGCCGATATCTTCCATAGGGAGATATCTACCGGATATTTTAGGGTAAGGGATGTGCGAAAAATCATGGGGTATAATGAACTGCTGAATTTTTTTAGCTGCTTCAAGTTCTTTTTTTATCAGCATGTTTCTTTCAAATAAAAGATCATGAGTCCTTTTCAAACGAAGCAGAGACATTGTTCGAGCAACAAGCTCTTTCTGGTTAATGGGTTTCTGAAGAAAATCATCAGCCCCAATATTTAATCCCTTTATTTTTGCATTAAGATCATCGTTTCCGGTCATTAGAACAAGAGGAATAAAATCATTACGTTTTTTGCTTTTTATTTCCTTTATGAAGTCAATTCCATCCATTTTAGGCATGACTGTATCTACGAAAATAATATCAAATTTTTCAGAAAGAGATCTTTCAAGACCAGATTCTCCGTCTTCAGCTTCATCAACAGAAAAATTCAATTCGGATAAAGTTTTTCTTATAACAGTGCGGTTAAGCTTGCTGTCGTCTATTACCAGAATTTTTGCATTTGAAAGACTTATATTTCGCATAAAAGCTTGAATTTATTCCCTCTTCTTGCTACGTAGTTTATTTCAAAAACTAAAATGATTAATAGCAAGAAAAAAATTAAACTTCTTTTTATACAACTGCCGTTGATTGATCACGGATATAATTATATAGACGGTAATATTTTTACCGCTCCTTCCTCCATTGCTGCATATATCTCGAAAAATTTTAAGAATTATATTGAAGATTTATATGTAATACCTTCTGATATTCAGAATTTTGCTTCTAATAAGATTATTGCGCAAATTGCTGTAAAATATGAACCGGATTTAATACTTTTTTCTAATTATCTCTGGAATGCTGAACGTCATATTTCTCTTGCCGGATTAATTAAGAAAAAAATCAAAACAAAGATTATTTTCGGCGGACCTGAAATATCCGAAAATTCATATATTCTTTCTAAAAATCATAAATCAGTTGATCTCTTTGTGAAAGGTGAGGGGGAATTCTTTTTTAATAAGTATTTTACCGGAGAATATAAGAAAAATCTGCAAAATATAAATGACAATCTATTGTTTATTCAGAGAGAAAAAGAACTACTTTCTCCTTCAGAAATTGTTGAACCTTATTCTTCAGGATACTTAAACAGATCAAACGATCAGTCTGTCTTTATTGAGATTACCAGAGGATGTTATTATAAATGCAGTTACTGTAATTATTCCAGATTCGGAAAAAAAGTAAGAGAGCTTCCTTCTTCAATTCTTTTAGAATCACTTAGAAATAAAAAAAGACCCTTGAAAGAAGTTTATATTCTTTCTCCTTCTTTTGGTAATAGAAAGGATTACCGTAATATTCTTGAAGAATTGTCGAAATTAAAACCCAAGGTTTCTATTCATACCGAACTTCGTACAGAAAATATAACCAAAGAAGATGCATTACTATTAAAGAAAGCAGGAGTAAATTCTCTCGAAGTTGGAATACAGACTTTTACTGAAAATGCTTTAAAGCAGGCCGGCAGACACTCAGAGAAGAAAAAAGCTCTTGAAGGATTAAAAAATTTACGATCTGCCGGCATATCTTTAAAGATTGGTATGATTCCCGGTCTTCCCGGTGATTCTATAATATCGTTCATGCAGGGTGTTGCAGAATTAGTAGAAGAAGGCTTTGCAGAAGAAATAGAATTCTATCCGCTAATGGTTCTGCCGGGAACAGCTGTACGTGATTTCTGTGATGCCAAAGGATACAAGTATATGAAGAAGCCGCCTTATTATTTTTTAAAAGGCGGAGATTTTAGAGAAGAAGATATTTTCGCGGCAAAACAGGAAATAGAAAATATAACCGGATTTGAGGTTTCGTCGAAGAAAATACCGGATTTTACATCAGATGAAAATGCAATCTTTGTAAAAGGAATAAAAACTGATTCTGCAAAAATCGGTCATGTCTTAAAAAAGAAAGATTTCATTGATACAAATGTTTTTTCCTTTCAGATCAATATTATTAAAAAATCGGATTCACAAAAAATCCTAAGTCTTTTCTCAGAATATGAGACAGAATGGGAGCTTCTCAATATAATTTTTACAGGAGATTTTCTGATAAAGGAAAATCCGGTTTTATTTGCTGAAAAAGAACATTTTTTCAAGAGAATGCATTATTATGACAGTACTTCAACAGGAAGAAAAAAGCAGTATTATCATATAACGGAAAATATTGATTTTTATGAAGAAATCAGCGCGAATTACTTTTTAATTGAGCCCCTTTTGAAACTTTCACAGAAGAATATTTCGTATATAGCAAATTCTGAAAATCCAGTGTTAGTTCTTTCTTCAAAAGGAATATATTCTGAAAATAGAAAACTTTTTTCTGAGAAATATGCAGTGTATTATGATTATATTTCTTTCGAAGATAAGAATGAAATGAAAATGTTTTATTCTGACATTGGGAAAGAGATTTCTGAATATTTCTTCAGATCAAGATTCATTTCTGTCTGAATAGGTGATATCAATATCCTTTAACAGCTGAATATCTTCAGGATTAGCCACGTTGCTTGAACAAATATCAATTTCCAGCTGATCAGCAAATATTTTGAAACCATTAAGAATTTTTATTCTGTCTTTGAAACAGTGCAGACACATTGTAAGATGTTCGGAGAGAATAACGAGACGGAAATCAAAATGTGAAATAAGATTCAAAATTTCTGCACTAATATAGCAATCCGATATAGCAAGAGAAACGGAATTATTAGAAACAAAGAAATCTTTGGGAATATCAAAATTACCTTCGCTTATTTCTGTTTCATTAATAGAAATAAATACCTTTTTCTCCGGAAGTATCTTTTTTATCAGATTAAGATAATCGATAAAATCTATCTCCTGAAGTTTTGGAAGAACTATTGAACTGTTATCATCTCTAGTTAATTTCGAAACGGATTTCAAGAAAAGTTCAGTTGTTTCTATAGAAGAAATAATACTATTTAGGAATCTGAATGAAGAAGAAAATGATGAATAAAAATTATTAAGAGAAATAAAGACATATTTTTTGTGCTCAGGCCCCGAAATATATTTCTTTTCAAAATTATCTTCAAAGAATTTATTTTCGATTAAATCAGGATATTTTATGATACTTTCGGGTTCTTCCTTTCTTGATACTTTTTTGTTTAAAAAAGAACTTTTTTGCAGAAGATTGTCTATTTCTCCAATAATTGCCCTAGGATTCTTTTTGTTGAAGAAAATTATTGAATCAGCAAATTTAAGATGAACAGGGAGATGAGAAAAAGCTTTCTCTATTTTTCTGCATATTTTTCTGTATAAAGTACGGCATTTTTCGTTATTAACAGAAAAGTCGATAATACTCGGAAACTTAATAATAAAATTATAATTAGTTATATCGCTTACTGAAATAAAAGTATCAGTCGAAAAATTCATTTCACATGTTTTTTTTATAACTATCTTAAGATTTTCTATTATGAAGTCGGTTACAGGAATTCCAAGAATCTGCCGCAAGGATGAGATATTTTCGATTTTAACTATAATAATACCTATGCTTTTAATTTCGAAACTCAGGTTAGAAATGGTTTCAAGAGAAGAGTGAAGAAAAGGAAGATTTGTGACTGCATCTCTGTTTTTTTTATCAGTGAAGAAGTGGGAAGCTTTTTTTAAATATTCCCAAAATCTGTCATTTTTAGCCATAATAGGATCAAAGATATAAGTTCTGCTTTTTCCTTCTTTTTTAGCAGAATAAAGAGCCTGATCTGCCCGCGAAAGAAGTATTGAAAGATTCTTTCCAAACACAGGATATTCGGAGATCCCTGCAGAAAATGAAATACTGAATTTTTTTTCATCTGAAGTGGAAAAAACAATGGAATCAAACTCTCTTCGGATAGAATCAATTATCTCTTTTGCCTCACTGCCGTTTTTCCCTAAAAGAGTTATTACAAATTCTTCACCGCCGAAACGAGTTGGAAAAAAACTGGGAGAAAGGTGTTTATTCAGAATTTCTCCGAATTTCATGAGAACGGCATCTCCCATGGGATGTCCGTAAAGATCATTAATCTGCTTAAATGAATCAAGATCAATAATAGCCAGAGAAATAACTGTATCTGTATTTTTAACAATTTCATTTTCAAATCTTTTAAAGAATTCTCTTCTGTTATAAAGGCGGGTGAGTTCATCCGTGGTTGATAATAGATAGAACTCATTAAATTGAGATATTTTACCTCTAACATGAGCTATCAATTCTTCCTTTATCACTGGTTTCAGCATAAAGGTGTCTGCTCCGCTTTGAATGGCTTGAACACGTGAATTTTGACAATCAATATCGGAGATTGCTATAATAGGGATAAGTTTGGTTCGCTGACTGGTTTTAAGCATACGGCAAAGATCAAAGCAATTTTCGTTGCCGAAAAAAGTTTCAACAATGATGAGTTTAGGCGCCGCAAAAGAAATAATATTTATCGCTTCAGAAGAACTCTCAGCATAAAGAAATTCAAGATTCAAACCTTCCAGCATGGACATTAATTCCCTGCCGGAAGATTTTGAATGAGAAATAAGCAATATCTGATTTTTCTCGGAGCTATTCATTAATTTCCAATAATTTTAGAAATTTCATTATTTAATTTATCTATTTCATTAGCCGCTGCAACAGCGAAATTTCCGCCGTTTTTTTCATAAGCGAAGTTGATTGAGCTTGAAGCGTTGATTCTATGAAGTGAAATGTCATAGGCATTAATAGTCTTAACTATTGCTTCGAGATCCCCTCCCTGTGTGCCGACACCCGGAATGAGAAGTGGGAGAACTTTTCCAGATTTAGAAAATTCATCGAGAATAGCTTTAAGCTGATCAGGATAAGTTGCTCCGGCTACAGCGCCTATTCCTCCATTATCCCAGCTGGAAAGATAACTTGCGACAACAAGATATAATGGCTTTCCATCAATCATTTTATCCTGAAGTTCGCCGGAAGATTTATTGGATGTTTTGCACAAAATATAGAATCCCTTATTTTCATATTTTTTTGTAAAAGGCTCTATTGAATCATGACCCAAGTATGGAGATAAAGTTACAGCATCTGCTTCAAAAAAATCAAAAGATTCTTCTGCATAAGCTTCAGCGGTTGTTCCGATATCTCCTCTTTTTACATCAAGAATGACAGGAAGATCATTTTTTCTGTAAAGCTTTATAAGATCATATAATGCTTCAAGACCCGGAAATCCGTATCGCGCATAAAAAGCATAATTTGGTTTAACGCATGCGGGATATTTTTTTGTTTTTACTATCTCGTTAAGAATTTCTTCATAAAAGCAGTAAATTTTCTTTTTTGTGTCATTTTCCTGAACGGGAATTTTGGATAGAATGGGGTCCATCCCCATGCATAATATGCTATTATATTTAATATAATAGTTACTCAGAGATTGTCTGTAATTCATTTTTCACCTTTTCAAATTCGTTTTTGTAAATTAAGAAATTTTCGTCATCGTAAAGAACAAAGTATATTGTAGGAAAGTATTTTTCTTTGTCAACAAAAGCGAATACTGTTTTTAGAGCTATTTTGCAAGCATCCTCCTTAGGGAAAGAATACACTCCGGTGGAAATAGCTGGAAATGCGATTGAAGAAATATTGTATTCTTTGGCCAGAGTCATACAGTTTTTATAGCAAGACTCAAGAAGAGAGCTTTCCCCGCTTTTACCATTTTTATAAATAGGCCCGGGTGTATGAATAATATATTTTGCCATAAGTCTGTACGCTTTTGTTATCTTTGCTTTTCCGCTTTCACATCCTTTGAGAGAAATACATTCTTTAAGTAATTCAGGTCCTGCGGCTTTGTGAATTGCTCCGTCAACACCTCCGCCTCCAAGAAGAGACGTGTTAGCTGCATTGACAATTGCTTCAACATCAAAGGATGTAATATCTCCTTTTGCTATAAAGATCTTTTCTAAAAATGATTTCATGTTTCCTTTTACTGAAGAAATGTTACTTTATTATTAATCTTTACAGCAGAAATATCAATTCTTTTATTGTCGGGGAAAGAGAGTTTTTTCTGATTAAGTTTTCTTTATGAGGTAAAATACAAATATGAAATATGAAATAATTGTTGTCGGTGCCGGACATGCCGGAATAGAAGCTGCACTTGCTTCAGCCAGAATGAAAGTGCCGACTTTACTGATTACGGGAAATCTTGAAACGATTGCACAGATGAGCTGTAATCCTGCAATAGGTGGACTAGCGAAAGGAAACATTGTAAGAGAAATCGATGCTCTCGGCGGGGAGATGGCAAAGACAATTGATAAAGCAGGAATTCATTTTAAAATGCTGAACAAAAGCAGAGGGCCTGCTGTTTGGTCTCCAAGAGCTCAGGCGGATAAAAAAAATTATCAAATCATAATGAAGCATATTTTGGAGAATCAGGATAATCTGGAAATTGTTCAGGATATAGTTACTTCAATTGAAATTGATAAAGGGCAAGTGAAAGGAATTCGTACTGAACGTGATAATTATTTTTCATGCAAAGCATTGATTCTCACGACTGGAACTTTTCTAAAAGGACTGATTCACATAGGAAGCTTTCATCAGTCTGCAGGGAGAATAGGGGATTTTTCGGCAGAACATCTTTCCCAGTCTCTTATTGAAATGGGGCTGGAACTAGGCAGAATGAAAACCGGAACTCCGCAGAGAATCAACGGAAAGACGATTGATTTTTCTAAATGCGAGATTCAGGAACCTGATGAGGATCCTTTCTTTTTTTCGTATTCCTCAGACATCAAGAGTTGGAGCGAATTGAAACAGGTTCCGTGTTATATGACTTATACCAGCGAAAGGACTCATGATATTATAAAAGCGAACATTCATAGATCTCCACTATACGGAGGAGTGATAAAAGGAGTGGGTCCTCGGTATTGTCCGTCTATCGAAGATAAAGTCGTTCGCTTTTCAGACAAACCAAGGCATCAGCTTTTTCTTGAACCGGAAGGATTGATGACAAATGAATACTATATTAATGGGTTTTCGAGTTCTTTGCCGGAAGATGTTCAGCTTGAAATGGTTAGAACAATTTCCGGTCTTGAAAATGTACAGGTTATGAAACCTGCATATGCTGTTGAATATGATTTTGTTCCGCCGCATCAGCTCCATCCGACACTTGAGACAAAAAAGATTTCAGGTCTTTATAACGCGGGACAGATAAACGGAACTTCTGGTTATGAAGAGGCTGCAATGCAGGGATTGGTAGCTGCAATAAATGCAGCGGCTAAGATAAAAGGAATGGAGCCGATGATTCTTAAGAGAACAGAAGCATACGGCGGAGTCTTAATAGATGATCTTACAACAAAAGAAATAACAGAACCCTATAGAATGTTTACTTCCAGAGCGGAGCATCGTTTGGTTTTGAGACAGGATAATGCAGACAAGAGACTTATGCAGTATGGATATTATTACGGACTTGTTTCCGATGAAGTCTATGAAAGAATGAAAGAGAAGTACGCGAAGATAGCAAAAGACTCCGAAGATTTAAAAGAATTGAAAGTTCTTATTGATGATAAAGCAAAAGAAGCTCTTGGAAGAAACGATGAACTGACAGGTTTGACCGGAAGAATAAGTGCAGAAAGACTGGTGAAACGTCCGGGAGTTTCTTTAAAAGATATATATAGATATCTCGGCATTTCTTTTGATGATTCAATCGCCAGTGTAATAGAAATGGAAATTAAGTACGAAGGATATATCAAGAAAGAGGAAAGGGAAATAGCCAAGTTTGCGAAGATGGAAGATAGAATAATTCCAGCAGACTTCGATTATTTATCTGTAAACGGATTGAAAACAGAAGCTGCTCAGAAGCTTCAAAGGATTAAACCCGCAACAATCGCCCAGGCTTCAAGAATTTCAGGGGTAGATCCTTCTCATGTTTCGGTTCTGCTTTTCCACTTAGAAGCAGAAGATAAAAGAAAAAGAAAAGAGAAAGAGTCGGAGCATAAAAAGGAAGGAGGTTCCACGTGGAACAATTAGAACTGAATTCATTTCTAACTGATAAAGGCTTTTCTTCTGAAAGCTGTGACCGGCTGGAGATGTATCTTTCTCTGATAGATGATGCCTCAAAGAAATTTAATCTGACAGGATATAAAACAAGAGAAGATATGAGAAGGGGACTGGTTTATGACAGCATTCTTCCAATGGCTGATCTTTGTGTTCCACGTGGAACAAGCTTTGTTGATATAGGAACGGGATCAGGTGTTCCGGGGGTGGTTCTTTGTGCTCTGTTTCCGTTTTTGAATGGTGTTCTTGTTGATTCGAACAATAAGAAAATTGATTTCATTTCTGAATCTGCATTAAAACTGGGTTTGACTAATTTAACGGCAGTAAGTTCAAGAGGAGAGGAGTTTTCTTCCAGTAAAAAGAATAAAGAGAAGTTTGATTTCTGTGTAACGAAAGCTTTTGGACCTCTTTACTATTCTGCTGAGTTTGCCGCACCGGTTTTAAAAGAGAAAGGCTTTCTGTATATATATTCTCATCTGTCTGAAGAAGTTCTTTCTCATGTTCTAAAAATACATTTTTCTAATGTAGGATTGTTTCCGGGAAGTATTGCAGAAAGAAACGCCGCAGGAATTTCCGATAAAGGTCTTTTTTGGATAAAGAAAAACAAAACTCCTTCCTGTTATCCAAGAAAGTTTCCAGTCATTAAGAGAGAAGCATCAAAAACTCCTGAAACTATTCCGTCCGAATAATATCTTAGCCATTAATTAATTGCTTAAAATTAATTAATGGCTGTAATTCCTTCTGATAAAGATGTAAGCTGAGAAGATATAGAAGGGTTGATCTTAGAATAAATAGAGAAAGAATCCCTGTCTTTTATTCCATACTCGTGAAAAACAACATCATCAATTGATTCAAGAATTAGTTTTCTATCTGATTCACCATTTGTTTCTTTAAGTCTGTTGACCATTGCAGAAATCTTTGTCTGAGAATCTTTCTTCATCAGTCTGATAGGTATTCTTTCAAGATTGCCTTTAAGAACCTTAACGGTAAAAAACATATTCTGATAATAGTATTGAATCAGAGAAGAGTTCAGAACCGCGAGTAATGCTTCATCTTTAAGTAAAAGAGATTTAGAAATGAATCCGTTTACATTATTGAGAGAGAAAAAACCTTCTTCGTCATAGGCGAATGTAAGACGCGAGCCAATAAATTTATAAAGAAACTTGTTCTTTGTCTTATAGTAGTCTGACTGAGCAGTTTGCTGAAGCTCTTCAGGCGTAAAACGGAAGAACTTGCTCGGGTTCTTAATGTTGAAAGGTAATACATCTTTTCCGGTGATAATAGGATCAGGATGCTCTTCTGAATAATGGTCGAAGATATGTTTGTCATTGTTTCCGGTAACGATTCCCAGAAAGAAAGAGGCATTCTTCTTGAGATAGATGTTCTCTCCGGAGTTAATCAAGTTGATTATGCTTTCGGCTTTATTGCCGAATCTGACATTAAATATGAATTCAGGATTTTTATGAAAGCTTGCCTGAGGTAATAGTGAAAAAGTATTCTTTTCTCTTTCTTCTTTTCCTGATACCTTTATTATGTTTGTTCTGCGCTTATCCGTAGAATCTTTCTGAAGAGACAGAGAGATTGAAGGAGCAAAAACATTTTGAAACTGTTCTCCCCAGAGGTTTATCTCTTCAATGATGCAGGAAGAAAGAATGTCTTCTCTTGATTGCTGATGAGCTTTTATGTTCAGATAAGCTTCCGGAAGAAGAAAAGAAAGTCTGCCGCAATCTTTTAATACAGAGAGAGCTTTTTCGAGGAAAAGAGTGAATGTGTTGATTCCGCTCTTTGCGCAGGAGTAATTCTTTCGATAATGTATTTTCTCGGATGTAGAAATGGAACTTCCCCATGGAGGATTTCCTATTATGCAGTCAAAAAGGTTTTCGGCGGTATCCGTTTCGAAGATGCTTTTGCCTGAAAGAAAACTACCATGAGTTATATTGACAGGAAATGAGAACGAAACACCTGAAATCATTGTAAGATTGTATCTGGCAATTTCAACAGCAGTTGCATCATAATCTATTCCGAAAAGAGAATTTCGTATGATGTTTTTTCCGGCTTCTTCCGGAGATACTCCGTCTTCTAAATAGAATGAAAGAAGTCTTTGAAAAGCTGAAATCAGAAATTGACCTGAGCCGCATGCCGGATCAAGTATCTTAATTTTTTGATAGTTTTCTCTTGTTATTATTTTCTCCACCATGGAAGAAACAATTCCTGCCGGAGTGAAATATTGTCCTTTCTTATTCTTTGCTTTCTTGTTTTGTAATTCAAGATAGATATATCCGGCAAGATCTCCGTCGGTTTCTATTGACCATCTTTTCAAAAAAGAATGCAGTTCAGAGATTTCAATAGAAATTTCATCCAAATCATATTTTGATCCGCTGAGTATTGCTTTCATGATCTCGCGGATTTTCTGATCCTGATCTTCTTCAGGAAGAAAGAAAATGTTTTGAGCTATCAAGCTGATTCTTGAATCTACGTAAAAGCTATGGCGTTTGAGATAGTTCTTTTTCATTAATAATCCAGAGTTTGATTTGTTTCTCTTTAGATTATCGAAATAAGTTGAAATTTTTTATAGAGGGTGAGATGATAAAGAGGAAATAAAAAAGGCAAAAGCCGATTTTTTTCATGTGATTAATATAATTTTCCGATAATAGATATAGGCGGTTTCAGAATGAAAAAAATTATTGTTTTAACATTAATATTTGTATGCAGTATCTTGTATTCATCGCCTTATCTTCAAGTGTCATCTTATGATTATTCTACAGAATTTCCCGATGCTTCTATAAAAGTTAAGATTACTGCAGGGATAGAAGAAAGTGCGGGCTTGAACGAGGATAATCTATCTGTTTATGAAAACGGATTCCGTGTAGGATACATCAGTGTTAAATCGTTAAAGAATGAAGAAAAACTTAATTTGATTCTCGCCCTTGACTGCAGCAAAAGCATAAATTCAAAGCAGTTTGAGAAATATAGAAATGAAGCAAATGAGATAATTCTCTCTTCACAGCAGAATGTGAGATTAGGTCTTGCTTCTTTTTCTGATCAGTCAGATTTCGAATCCGCTTTTACTGACAACAAAGATGATTTGAAGGCAAAACTTTCGGCGTTTAAGCAGGAAGGAAAAAATACCCTTTTATATAATTCGATATATGATTCGATTGAACTTCTTTCAAAAAACGGAGAAGAAAGAAGGGCTGTAGTTATCTGGACAGACGGAAAGGATGAAGGAAGCGGTATTACTGCTGATGATCTGGCTTTTTTTTCAAGAGGCTGCGGTATTCCTATTTTGTTTGTGACAAACGAAAAATCTTCCGCGTTATTATCTATGAAAAGGATAGCAAAAATTTCCGGAGGAGAGGTTTTTTTTGAAGGAAAAACCGAGAAATTAAAACGCTTCATTGTTTCATTTAAAAGCGGTTATGAGATAAAGTATAAAACTTCCTTGAAAAGAGGAGAAGACGCAAAAGTTGAGGTGCGTCTGAAATCAGGGAAAATTAGGGACAGGTCAGAAATACAGTTAAAAGTATCTGATGATAAAGCAAAGGGTTTTAAATTTCCTGAAATAAAAAAAAGCATGCTGTATATACTTATCGGTTTAGCTGTATTTATGATTTTCTTTCCGCTGGTAGTGTTTCTCGTTTATAAAAACTTTGTATCAAACCGCAAGAAATATGATGCTGAAGTTAAAACTGTTTTCTCCGGAGAAGATAAAAGAAAGGATTATTCTTCAGCCGGAAAAGAAGAAGAAAAAGCCGTTTTTGCGGATAAGGGAGCACCTTCTGACTCAATCGAAAATTCTCCTGACGGTTATGTTTTTCATGCGTGGTTTTTTGTAAAAGATGGACTGGATAAAGGACTAAGATATGATATTCTTCGTGAAGAAACTATAATCGGAAAATCCGGAAATTCTGATGTAGTTGTCAGAGATAACAATATTTCTCCAAATCACGCCAGATTAAAATTTACGGGGGATGACTTTGTTCTTTTTGATATGGCGAGTGACGGAGGCACCTTTTTAAATGGAAAAAAACTTTTAAGACCGAAAAAGCTTTTTGACTGGGATGAAATACAGATCGGAACAACTGTTCTCATTTTTAGAGTTGTTTCAGAATCTGCGTCCGGTTGAAAATAAATTGACACATCTTTCCTGCAAAAGTGTATTGAAATGGAAAGCGAAAAGTTTATAAACTTTTCAGGAAGGCATTAAATGGAAAAAAAAGAACAAAAGTCAGAATTTCTGCTTAATACAGAAAACGGATGGAATCGTATTGACGAAAAAGAGCTTCCTTCTCTGGAAGCTTATGCAAAAGAATATATTTCTTTTCTGAGCAAAGCGAAGACTGAAAGACTTGCTCATGATTTCGCAGTAGAAAAAGCAAAAGCAAACGGATATGTTTCCATATCAGAAAAAGATAAACTTCAGCCAGGCGATAAAGTCTTTGTTTCACATTCAGGAAGAACTGTTTTTTTTATTCTTATAGGAAAGAAAGATATAACTGAAGGAATGAATCTTCTCGGAGGGCATATTGATTGTCCGAGAATTGATCTCAAACCGAATCCGCTTTATGAAGATTCAGAACTGGCATTTTTCGATACTCATTATTACGGCGGAATCAGAAAATATCAATGGGTTGCTCTTCCTCTTGCTGTTCATGGACATGTTGTTAAACAGGACGGTTCTGTTGTAGATTTTTCAGTCGGAGAAAATGATGATGAACCTGTTTTTTCGATAACCGATCTTCTTCCTCATCTGGCTCAGAAACAGGCCGAAAAAACCATCGCCGAGGCTGTTACCGGAGAAAATCTTAATCTTCTTATTGGAACAATTCCTGTTAAATCATCTGAAGCTAAATTAAAAGTAAAAGAAAAAATTCTTCAGATTCTGAACGAAAGATATGGAATGAAAGAAGAAGATTTTAACAGTGCAGATATTCAGATGGTTCCTGCAGGCAAAGCCAGAGAAATGGGTTTTGACAGATCCATGATTCTTGGTTACGGTCAGGATGACAGAATTTGTTCTTTTGCAGCGTTTAAGGCTTTGATGGATATGAATGAAATTCCTGAATATACAGCCGGAGTTCTTCTCTGTGATAAAGAAGAAGTAGGTTCATACGGAGCTACCGGAATGCAGTCTTTCTTTTTTGAAAACGCGGTTGCAGAAGTTCTGCATCGTATGGATAAGACTTCTCTTGTAGATTTAAACAGAACACTTTCAAAATCGAAAATGCTCTCTGCTGACGTAAATTCTCTTCATGATCCCAATTTTCCGGAAGTCAGTTCACCGAACAACAACATGCCGCAGATGAATAGAGGAACTATTATTCAGAAATATACGGGAGCACGCGGAAAGTCAGGAGCCAGCGAAGCAAGTCCGGAGTTTGTTGCCGAAGTGAGAAATATTTTTAACTCAAACGGAGTACTTTGGCAGACTGGAGAACTTGGAAAAGTTGATCTTGGCGGAAGCGGTACAATTGCTTATTATATGGCGCGTTACGGTATGGATGTTATTGATTGCGGGCCGGGACTTTTCAGTATGCATGCTCCTTTTGAAGTGAGCAGTAAACTTGATGCATATATGACATGGAAAGGGTTCAAGGCATTTCTTAATTACAAAAGATAAAGTTATTAACACTTATTAATAATATGTTAATAACTTTTGTTTATAAGTGTTATTTTCTAAAACGGAGAAAAAATGAGATATCTGGTAATAGGTTCGGGCGGAAGAGAGCATGTAATTTATTGGAGGCTTTTATATGACGGAAGCGCTTCTGAAGTTTATGTAGCTCCTGGAAACGGAGGAATAGATCCGGCACACTGCGTTAACATTAATCTTAACAGACATAATGATATTATAGAGTTCTGCAGAAGCAAGAAAATTGATTTTGTTGTCATCGGTCCTGAGGCTCCGCTTGCAGACGGTGTCGCTGATACCTTATCGGCTGCCGGAATTCCCGTTTTCGGTCCTTCTGCAAAGGCTGCAAAAATAGAGGGAAGTAAAATCTTTGCAAAAGAGATTATGGAAAAAAGTAAAGTTCCTACAGCTTCGCACAGAGATTTTACAGGGAAAAAAGAAATAACTGAATTTATAAAAAATTGTAATAAGTATCCGATTGTTATCAAGCTTGACGGTCTTGCTGCCGGAAAGGGAGTAGTTGTTGCGGAAAATGAAGAGCAGGCTTTATCTTTTGTTTTAGAAAGTGTAAAGGAAAATTCACTTCTTTTTGTTGAAGATTTTCTTGAAGGAGAAGAAGCCTCTGTTCTTGGGATTTCAGACGGAGAAACGGTTCTTCCTTTTATTTCTGCTCAGGATCATAAAAGAGTTTTTGACGGAGACAAAGGTCCGAATACAGGAGGAATGGGGGCTTATGCTCCGGCACCTGTTGCAGGTAGGGAAGTGATAGAAAGAGTCGGAAGAGAGATTCATAAACCGGTAATTGATATAATGAAAAATCAGGGTATTCCTTTTAAAGGAATTCTCTATGCCGGACTCATGATTGGAAAAGAAAATAATGTTCTGGAATTTAATGCCCGTTTCGGAGATCCTGAAGCTCAGGTTCTTCTTCCTCTTCTTGAAGGAAAAATCGGAGATCTTTTTATTGCTTCATATGAAGGAAAGCTAAAAGAAGGAATGCTGAAATTTTCGGATAAGCATGCCATAACTGTTGTTATGGCATCTAAAGGTTATCCTTCAGATTATGAAAAGGGGAAGCTTATTAGGGGGCTTGATTCTGTCAGTAAGGATATTCTCGTTTTTCATGCCGGAACTGTTAGAAACGGAGACGGTATTTATACAAACGGCGGAAGAGTGTTAGCTGTTACTGCAGTTGCAGATTCTCTTGAAAAGGCAAGAGAAAGAGTTTATTCTGAGATTGATAAGATAAAATTTGACGGAGCTCATTACAGAAAAGATATCGGGTACAGAGCTTTTAATAGGGGCTGATGATAATGAAAGTATTATTGTTTGTTTTTCTTTTTTCTTTTGTTTACGCTGATAATCTTGATATTGATTTTTCAGATGCTGTTTTAAAAGAAAAAAAAACAGAGTTTGAAGTATTTGTAAAACCAAACGGAACAGAGATAAAGAAATATAAAAATTATTCTGAAACTGTTTTACGTGACAAGACTATTGTAAGGAAATATACCGGCGGAAAAGCGGAGTATCTTTATGCCGATGGAAGAAAGCTGATTATTGACAGACAAAATTCTCTTCGAACTTATGTTTCTTCAGATGGTAAGGAACAAACAATTTCGATGAAAGGTAAAACTCCATATGGCGAAGATATAGAATCTAAAAGTGAAATCATCCAAAATGAACCCAGAATTGAAATAAGATATGCTTCTGAAAAATCGGATGATATTCTGGACAATGATGAAGAATCCAACGGGAAAAAGATTAATGGCATAAAGATATTTTTTGATGATCTTTGTTCCTCAACAAGAAAGCTTTTTGTATCTGATAAATATGAAAACGGTGAATCTTTTCTTATTGAAGTATCTTTTTGCAGATTTGCTGAATACGGTTTTTGCTATGGAAAGGAGAAAGCTGTAACAGTAGAAATCATAAAAGGCGGGAAAAGAAATGAAACATATTCATTTACATGGATTGATCTAAAATCTCCTCAAAAAAGAAAAGTTCACATAGAAAAAATTATAAGCAGGATTAACGAACTAAGATGATTCTTTTTAAAAATGCTAAGATATATCCAATTAATTCAGAGCCCTTTACGGGCTCTCTTTCTGTTAAAGAAGATAAAATAGAAACAGTTTCTTCTTCCGATATCCAGGGAGAATTTGACGAAATCATTGATTGCGGAGGAAACGCGCTTCTTCCGGGTTTTATAGATGCGCATACTCACGAAGGTCTTTTTCAGGGAGAAATAGGAGATGCCGGCGATGATGTTAATGAAATGAGTGATCCTATTACGCCTCATCTTAGGGCAGTTGACGCGATTAATCCTTTTGATCCTTCGCTAAGAGAATCATATGAGGGCGGAGTTACTTTGCTTAACACTGGTCCAGGCAGTGCTAATGTTTTCGGGGGTTTATTCGCAGTAATCCGTCCTATGGGAAGAGTTGTTGATGAAATGCTGATAAAGTCACCTTCAGCTCTTAAGATTGCATTTGGTGAAAATCCGAAAGATGTGTACTCAAAGCACGAGAAAGAGCCTCAAACACGTATGGCTATTGCCGCTCTAATCCGTGAATGGTTTTATAAAGCCCAGGAATACATTGAAAAGAAAAAGCATGAAGATTCGGATGATGAAGACAAAAAGCCGGAATTTGATCTGAAGCTTGAGGCTCTGTCTATGGCGCTGAAGGGAGAGATCAAGGTTCACGCTCATGCTCACCGGTCTGATGATATTGCAACTGCAATTAGAATTTCCGAGGAATTCGGTTTGAAACTTGTTTTGATTCATGCGACAGAAGGCCACAAAATTGCCGATTACATCGCAAAGAAAAATATACCTTGTGTTGTCGGTCCATCCTTTCCAGGAAGAGAAAAAGCAGAACTAAACGAGATTTCCTTTAAAACTGCCGCAGTTCTTTCTGAATGCGGTGTAAAAGTTGCGCTTCAGTCTGATACATATCCGCCTGTTAAGTATTTTCATTCAATTCTATGCATGGCTCATAAATATGGAATGGGGCGTGAAGAAGTATTAAAATCAGTAACAATTAATGCTGCTGAGATTCTGGGAATAGACAATTCCTTTGGATCATTGGTTTCAGGAAAAACTGCTGATTTGATTCTATTCGATTCACCGGATCCTTTAAATTTTTATTCGAAGATCAATAAAGTTTATGTTTCCGGAAAAGCTGAAGTTATCTTATAGTTATTAACAATCTTGTCCACATCATCCACAATTTATGTGATTTGTTCAATTAATTGACTCAATTAATTTCCAGAAAAGTTTTTAACGGTAATTTTTGGAAATTAATTGAATAAATAATCAATATATTTTTCAATACATGTGTATCTCTTAATTTTTTCAGGGGTTATAATTTTAAAAAATAAATTTTTAACCGAAAAATTATAATTGATTATGTCAGCTTACTGATTACAAAAAGTTTGTTTCTGTATAAAATGTTAATAAGTTCGATTTTGTGTGTTTTTATGAAAATTTAACAAATAAATTATGTCGCAGATGAGGGAGAGATGAGCGAAAATTACCGAAAATATTCCAAATGTCTTGAAAGATCGGTTAAACATATTTTTACAAATTTTCTGGGTGATGCATCAATTAAAACTGTTGCTGAAGCCTGCAAAAAAGCTGATTATAAAGTATGGCTTGAGATTGAAGGATCTTTCTGCGGAGAAATCTTTCTTAAATTTCCTGACGCAACCATGAAAAAAATTACTGAACAGCTTTATTCAGACGTTAAGGGAAAAGCTCTTAAGCAGGCGTCAATGGACATAATGGGTGAACTTGCTAATATGATTACAGGAACTTTTGCTAACCAGCTTCAGTTTCTGAATCATGACCTTATTCTTAATGCTCCTGAATTTGAGAATGACCCCATTCCGATGAAAGCTTTATACGAAAATATTTCTCTTACTTTTGAATCGGTTTTTGGGCTTTTTGAGGCTGAAGTTTTTTTCAGAAATGAGGAAGGCTAGATGAAGGAAAGATTCTAACTTCTGCAGGAATTTCAGCCGGTATAGATCTTTCTCTTTATATGGTGGAAAAACTATTCGGAAAAGATACAGCTGATAAAACATCAGCTTATATGGAATACGAAAATAGGAATTAATATTGACTCATACGGGTCTGCTTTTTAGCTGATACTATCCATGAAGGTAGAGGTGACTTTATGTCAAAACTGTTGATTATAGGTGCGGGCGGAGTTGGCCAAGTGGTGACTCATAAGTGTTCGCAGAAACCGGAAATTTTCAGCGAAATATGTCTGGCAAGCAGAACAAAATCCAAGTGCGACAAGATTGCTTCACAGTTGAAAAGACCAATACGCACCGAGAGAGTTGATGCTGATAATGTGCCTGAACTGGTCGCTCTTATTAAGGATTTCAAGCCTGAACTGGTTGTAAATGTTGCTCTTCCGTATCAGGATCTTACCATTATGGATGCGTGTCTTGAAACCGGCGTTAATTATCTGGATACGGCGAATTATGAGCCGAAGGATGTTGCGAAATTTGAATACAAATGGCAGTGGGCATATCAGGAAAAATTCAAGAAAGCCGGATTGATGGCGCTTCTCGGCTGCGGATTTGATCCGGGTGCGACTAATATTTTCACTTCTTATATGAAGAAACATTATTTCTCAAAAATGAAATATGTGGATATCGTTGACTGCAATGCCGGAAACCATGGTAAGCATTTTGCCACTAATTTTAATCCAGAAATAAATATCCGCGAAATTACACAGAACGGCCGTTTTTTTGAAAATGGTGAATGGAAAGAAATAGAAGCGATGAGTATTCACAAACCTATTTTCTATCCTGAAGTCGGAGATAAGGAAAGTTATCTTCTTTATCACGAAGAACTTGAATCACTTGTTAAAAATTATCCGGAAATTGAAAGAATCAGGTTCTGGATGACTTTTTCTGAAAATTATATCAATCATCTGAAAGTTCTTGAGCATGTCGGAATGACGCGTATTGATGAAGTTGAACATAAAGGAATGAAAATAGTTCCCCTTGAATTTCTAAAATCTCTTCTTCCTGAGCCGGCGAGTCTTGGCGAGAACTATACGGGAAAAACCTGCATAGGTGTTCAAATTGAAGGTGAAGATAAAGAAGGTAAGCCGACGAAAAAATTCATTTATAATGTCTGCGATCATGCGGAAAGTTATAAAGAAACCTTCGCACAGGCTGTTTCTTATACAACAGGTGTTCCTGCGATGATTGGTGCGATGCTGATGATGAAAGGAATATGGAAAGGAGAAGGCGTCTTTAATGTTGAAGAAATGGATCCGGATCCGTTTATGGAAAGAATGAATCTTGACGGGCTGCCATGGAAAGAAACAACATTTTAAGTGCAGATTTAAGCAGGGTTGAAACACCCTGCTTTATTGTAGATAAAACTCTGATTGAAAAAAACCTAAGAAAGCTCAAAGAAGTTAAAGATGCAACCGGATGCAGAATTCTTCTGGCTCAAAAAGCTTTTTCTATGTTTTCTCTTTATCCTCTGATAAGTTCATATCTGGACGGGACTTGCTCAAGTTCTCCTCATGAGGCAGAACTTGCTTTCGAATATTTCGGAAAGGAAGTTCATGCATTTGGCGCTGGTTACAGCGCGGGAGATATTGATGAGCTTTGCAAATTTGCCGATCATATAGTTTTTAATTCTTTTGCCCAGCTTGAAAGATTTAAGGATAGAATAAGAAACTGCGGAAGAAAAATCGATCTTGCTGTAAGAATTAATCCTGAACATTCAGAAGGGGCTGTTGAAATATACGATCCGTGTCAGAAGAATTCACGGCTTGGAATTACTATTTCTAATTTCAGAGAAGATCTTCTTCCGGAAATAAAAGGGATTCATTTTCATACACTTTGCGAACAGAACGCAGAGCCTCTTGTCAGAACTCTTGAAGCAGTTGAAGATAAATTCGGTAAATATTTTTCCGGTCTCGATTATGTTAATTTCGGCGGCGGGCATCATATTACAAAAGACGGATATAATTCAGAATTATTGATTTCAACGATAAACAGATTCAAAAATAAGTATGGAGTACAGGTTTATCTTGAACCCGGAGAAGCTGTAGCACTTAATGCAGGATATCTGGTCGCGGAAGTTCTTGATATCATTAATAACGGAATGGATATTGCCATACTTGATACAAGCGCGTGTGCACATATGCCGGATGTTATTGAGATGCCGTATCGTCCTTTTATTATAGATTCAGACGAAGCAGGCAAAAAGAAATTTACATACAGACTGGGCGGAATGAGTTGTCTCGCGGGAGATATTATAGGGGATTATTCTTTCGATAAAGAACTGAACGTCGGTGACAGATTGATTTTTACAGATATGGCTCATTATTCAATGGTAAAAACTAATACCTTTAACGGATTAAAACTTCCTTCAATTGCGATTATGGACGATAATAAAAATATAGAAATATTAAGAAAATTCGGTTATAACGATTTCAAAAACAGACTTTCGTGAGGTTAAGATGTTCGGTAAAAAATTTCCTTCTTTTCTTGAAAGTGAAACAGAACCAAAAAGCGCGGGAAATGCTTTTTTTCATGTGATTCCTGTTCCATGCGAAAAAACTGTTTCGTACGGAAAAGGAACGGCGGAAGGCCCTTCGGCAATTCTTAACGCGAGTAATCAGCTTGAGAGTTTTGACGGATATTCAAATCCGTCTGAACTTGGAATTTTTACTTCTGAACCGGTTGAATGTAAGGGGAGTATTGAGAAAGTTCTTGAGAATGTTGAAAAGACTGTTTCAAAGACCCTTGCTCTCAAAAAGTTTCCGGTAGTTCTCGGCGGAGAACATTCTATAAGCATCGGAACTATAAAGGCTCTGATGAAGTATGAAAATAAATTCGGTATAGTACATTTTGATGCTCATGCTGATTTAAAAGAGAGCTATGAAGGTTCTTCCTTCAGCCATGCCTGTGCAATGAGGCATGCAGTTGATGCAGGAATTCCTGTTTTTCAGATAGGAATCCGTTCTATGACAGAAGAAGAAAATAAATTCAGAAAGCAAAAGAAAATGGAATTCATTAATGCTGATAGAATTGATTTGATTAATTATAAAAAACCGATTCTTCCGAAATCTTTTCCGAAAAAAATATTCTTTTCAATAGATGTAGACGGTTTTGATCCATGTGTGTTTCCGGCTACAGGAACACCGGAACCGGGAGGATTCAACTGGAGAGAATTTTTTAAAATAGCGGAAAATCTTTTACAGGGAAGAAAACTTATCGGCTTTGATCTTGTTGAACTTGCGCCTATAGTAAATCTTCATTATCCGGAATTCTCTGCGGCGCGTTTGATCTATAATTTAATGGGAATGGTACAGAGAAGAATTTGATAAAAACTCTTTTTTAAAGTTTTTACGGCTGAGATAAGTACTTAATGGAAAAAAGTAAGAATGTGCTGAAGATATTTTCAATTTCATTTCTTTTTATATTTTCTCTGGAAGTAATGGCAAATCCACTTCCTACGGGAAGTTCAGGAAGAACACCTAATCCAAATATATATGGTATGTTTAATGGTGAGAAAATGATGTTGGATGGAAAGTTAATTGATGAAGATCAAGACATTCGAATGACCAGTGAGTTGGTTGAAATAGATGAAAATGGCTTTTGTGAGTATCCGTCTTTTGCTCCTGATATGCCTCCTTTTCGTTTAAGACAAGCCAAAATAGTCGGAAGTTACTATCTTTATAATACCACTCAAAATGAAATCGAAGAAGAAATATTGTTTCCGGTTCCTGCCATTTTTAAAGAGAATTTAACAGATTTTGAAGTATATATTGAAGATAAAAAAGTTGAATATAGCCTTAATAAATTTTTTAAACCAAGATCTTCGTTCTTGTTTTTTAAGGATTCGTTTTCCAGCCGTTCAATTGAAATTTTAGAAAAAGCTAATTATTTAAAACCATGTATTTTTGATCCTAAAATTATTGATCTTAGTCTGCTTGAAGGAAGCTATCTAACTATAAAACAAAAAATTGATTCAATAAAAGAAATAACTTCTAAAGAAAAAGATGAAATATTAAATTCAATAATGGAAGAATTCCGACATTCATATCATAATGATAATGGAGCAGGTCATGAACATAGGGGCGGATCTTTCAATTTATATGAATTTCAAATAAAAATGAAACCGAATGAAAAGGTAAATTTGAAGATTAAATACAAAACAATAATTGGAGATGAAAATTCATTTACATATACCTATATCTTGCAGACAGGAAAATTATGGAAAGGAAAAATTGATAAATCAATAATTAGAATAAAACCAGCATTTCCGAAACAAATGGCAAAATACAAATTCTCTCCGAGTAAAAACATATTGATTAAAGAAGGAAAAGTAGAATTTATTTTTAAGAATTTCGAACCAAAAGAAGATATTAGTGTTGAGTTTAGTGCTGATAGATAAAATAGAGAAGTCTGATATTACTTTTTTGGCTGTATTGGCTATTTCTACTATTGAAAAAGATAATAATATATATGAGAAATGCCCTCTGATAATTGTTGCTTGTTGAAAAAACATGGAGAATATGAAACAAATATTATTAATTTTTCTATTTTTATCATGCTCGCATGAGTCCGGAATTAATAAAATTGAGCAGAAATTTCTAAAAGAAGGGCTGGTTGATATTCAGAAATATAATTCTGATATTAAAGTTGATCTTGTAAATTCTGATTCGGATAAAAATTTCTTTAGAGCAGATTTTTATAAAGGACTTAAAAAGTGCTATGTTAGAGAAGAAGTGGCCGTTAAAATTTCAAATGCAAGTAAAATATTAAAAGGAATAAATTCTAAATATTTTCTTTTAGTATATGACGGAGCAAGACCAAGAAGCGTAAGTTATGAGATGTATGATAAGCTTAAAAATACTCCTTTGAAGAAATATGTTGCTGATCCGAAGTTCGGTTCAATGCATAATTACGGTGCAGCTGTTGATGTTGTCATAGTTGATGAAAATGATAAAGAGATAGATATGGGGTTAAATCCTTTTCGTAAAAATAAACTTCAGCTTGCAAAAATGCTTTATGATATGAAAAAGAATAAAAGGTTAACCATTGAGCAAAAGAATAACCGGATGTTGTTAAAAAGTGTTATGATTAAAGCTGGCTTCTATCCGATTGAGATTGAATGGTGGCATTTTGAAGTTGATAGAAAAGAGAATATCAGAAAGAAATACAGAATGATAGAGTAGGCAATGCTTCATTTTTGTGAATATGAGAAAAAAATGCAGAAAAAGGTTTTTCTATTTTTTGAAAAATGTCTGCCTCAATCCGGGCGAGTCTTTGAACCGGAAGGACGGCATAAGATATTGAAAGATATAGACGCCTATTATGACTATTTTCTTTGTTTGATGGATGATGATGAAATTGCCGGAACGGTTGCTCTTAAAAAAATAAACAATCAGAAATGTGAATTGAGATCTTTATATCTGCTTGAGAAATATCATGGTAAAGGTTATGGAAAAAAGCTGATGCAGAATTTTCTTTCTTTTGCGAAAGAGAAGGGGTATTCGGAAATTTTGTTAGATACAATAGAAGCTGACAGTAAAAAGGCAATAGGCTTATATAAAAGATTAGGATTTGTTGAAACTGAAAAGTATAAAGAAACTGAATTCTCGGATGTTTTTATGAAGTTGATGCTATAAAAAAATATTATTTAATTCTTATTTCGCTTATAGCTGTGTCATTGTATTTATCTCCTTTATAAACGGATTTAATTTCAATCATCAAAATTGCTTCTGCTTGACGTTTTCCCATCGTAAACATATCATCTGAAAGAGTTTTAAGTTTCTCTTTTCCTTTAAAGTTGAAATCTTTCCAATCAATATTAATTGGAATACTTTGATAGCCCATGGAATCTTTAAAAGAGTATTTCTTCATCCAAGAATTGTATGGGAAAAAGTAAAAAACTGGTCCCATTTGAGAAAAAGAATAATGAAATCCAAAATAAAGAGTTATAGAGAAATCTTTAATTCTATTATTGTCTTTAAACAGTTTTTCATTTGTTTGAAGGCCATTTGCAATTTCCAATAATGTTGTTCCTTCAGGAATCACAAATATAATTTTTTCGCCTATACCTTCATCTTTTTTCCCTTCTACCCATGCGGTAGTTAAATTGTTATCAAAAGCTTTATCTGAAGTATATCTGTGAATTTTCTCGTACGTGGGGTCATCTTCAGAAACATTTGGTTTGAGAACACTTGTTGCGATTACACAGCTGTAAACTGACCCTCGAAGACTAATTTCATTTCCATCAATAATAGTATAATCCCAGTACGTTACTCCGTCAGATAAAAGAGAAGTGGTAGAAAGAAGACAAATAGCGAATAAAAATTTTTTCATTTTAAGTCCCTTCTTTGAATTAAAGTAAACAATGATATAACAATTAATTTCTTAAGCAAATAACAATAAGCTTACAGCCATTATAATCATTCCCGCGATAAGACCGCCGATTGCCAGATGATGTTCTCCGTATTCTTCAGCGGTTGGAAGCAGTTCGTCAAGAGAGATATAAACCATGATGCCGGCAACTGCTGCAAAAATTACACCTAAGGTAATTCCGTTAAAAAATGATCTTAAAACGAAGTATCCTATGATTGCTCCAACAGGTTCCGCGAGTCCTGACAGAAAAGAAAGAACAAACGCTTTTCTTCGGCTTTTTGTTGCGTAAAACACCGGTGCAGAAACCGCAAGACCTTCAGGAATATTATGTATGGCTATTGCGACGGCAATGCTGATTCCTAATGTCGGATTAGTCAATCCGCTCATGAAAGTTGCCAGACCTTCAGGAAAATTATGAATTCCGATTGCGAGTGCAGAAAAGGCTCCCATGCGCAGAAGCTTTCTTTTATCTTTTTCAGATGATTTTTTTATCTTGTTTTCGACATTCAATTCATGCGGATTTTCGTAAGATGGGATGAGTTTGTCGATTAAAGCAATTATAAACATACCCGCGAAAAATGAAATGACTGTACAGATATATCCTTGTTTCTGTCCCAAACTTGTGCTTAATGAATCTTTTGCTTTAACGAATATTTCAATCATTGAAACATAGATCATTACACCCGCGGAGAAACCGAGAGCAATTGTCAAAAGTCTTGGATTGAATTTTTTCGACATTAAGCCGATAAGGCTTCCGATACCTGTAGATAATCCGGCAAAAAGAGTCAAAGAAAACGCGAATAAAACTGAATTATCTATCATTGATTCCTCATCAGGAGTAATTATATATCATTATATCATCCGCATGTTTTACTTTCAACAAAATCTTTGAAAAGGAGAGAGGGGAAATTATAAAGCCAGAAATATCCGGCTTTTATTATTAATTCTATTTTGGAACAGCCTTTAGAAAATTTTTGATTTTTAGAGCGTCCGTTTTGCTGACAGTATATGTTGATTCATCAATTCCGAAATAAAATCTGAATGTTATATTTTCTGATTTTAGAATTTTTTCCTCCAGATCTTTTGTTAAAATGAATTCTGCAGTATGCTCTTTATAGTTGTTTGAGTCAATGGATGTTGATTTGTTTGTTTTAGAATAATCGACAAAACCAGTTTCATCCATTTCAGTAGTTGTAGTCGTTGTTGTCTTAATCTCTGTTTCTATTTGCTCGGAAATATTTAAAAGTTTTAGTTTCTCAATGCTATTATCAATTTTAATAAAAGCCTGTTCTTTTAAAGCTTTTTTATCCGTTCCTGTATAAAAAGTACAGGAAATTGCAGCTTCTCCCGGTTTACCGCCTTTAAATTTACGTACAAATACTGAATGAAAATTTAAAGAAATATTCAATTTCATAGTAGCGATTTCAGAGCCTTTGAATTCATCTTTTTTAAATTTTACTTCACCGGTTGCGCATCAAAAACAAATTGAAAGCATGAGGCATAGAACTAATACTTTTTTCATTATATCCTCTGATTATGGTTAGATTGAAATACTCACGTAATTAATAATAAAGTCTAGGTCAACAAGAATATTGCTATTATGAAATTGAATAATTGCTTGATATCAAGATGAACATCTGTATTAATTATTTTAGGGAAAATTAACTTAAATTAAGGATAATTGAAATGAAACTAACAAAGAAAGGAATATTGATATTAATTTCTATATTTGTTTTAAGTTCAGTTCTTAACACAACGTTTTTAATTTGGTATTCGTCATATTTGTTAAGTAGTTATATTGATAGAGGTAAACAATATCTTCTTTTTGATCAAATTAATTACAAAAAACATGTACTGGAAAGTTTGACAAGTAAAGGAATAGATTCTAAATATAATTATATTTCACTATTAAATAATCCGCGTTCAGAAGGGATTGATTCATTTTTTTTGGATAAAAATGGAGAAATTATAGGATCACGTTCATTACCTAAGAAAGGGTTTTTCATAGGAACTCCCTCATTGTCAAATAATTTACAAGCAAAGTTATCAAGTATAGTTTCACAATTAAATGAAAGAGGAATTCCAAGCGGATATATTGTTACAAAAGAAAAAATACCAGTTTATTTTGAACTAATAAATGATTCATCTTGGTTGATAACATTATCTTTTTCGGCAAGAGTTGAGACTTCGTATGAAGTCTCTCATTTTAAGATTGTTTCAATCGCTTATTCTGTGATTGTAAATATGTTTATATTTATGATGCTATTATTTTATTTTAGAAATAAAGCAATATATCAAGTAAACTTAACTGAAGATTTTAAAGTTCAAATTAAGAAAACAAAATAAAAATTAAGTCTCTGGACTGACCCCATAAAACTGGAGTGACAAAATAACACAGATTTATAGGATAATAACATGATAAAAAGAAACCATTTTAACGAAGAATACAAGAGAAAA
>Ga0209718_1000660_pt1 | contig 44847 bp, 38 predicted proteins | sample AD_JPNAS1_MetaG_FD_184420 | JGI IMG/M metagenome (GOLD analysis project Ga0209718, IMG submission 184420) | Active sludge microbial communities of municipal wastewater-treating anaerobic digesters from Japan - AD_JPNAS1_MetaG (SPAdes) (version 2) | ecosystem: Engineered > Bioreactor > Anaerobic...
TCACAAGAACAAGGAGGTCCATTTTTGAAAATACTCATCCTCGGCGCCAACGGCTTTATCGGTTCCCACCTCTGTGAGCGGCTGTTGAGCCACACGGGCTGGGAGATCACAGCCTTCGACATCAACGACTTCAACCTCGGCAACTGCCTGGAGAAGGACCGCTTCTCCTTCCGCAAGGGCGACTTTTACACCGACGACGAGTGGATCGAGGGGGCCCTCGGGGAGAGCGACGCCGTGCTTCCACTGGTGGGGGTGGCCAAGCCCGCCTTCTACATCACCAACCCGGTGATGACCTTCCACCTTGACTTCGAGGCCAACCTGAAGATCGTCCGGATGTGCGTGAGGCACGGCAAGCGGGTGATCTTCCCCTCGACCTCCGAGGTCTACGGCATGAGTACCGACACGGAACTGAGGGAGGACGAGAGCCCCATTATCCTGGGACCGGTCAGCAAGTCGCGGTGGATCTACAGCTGCAGCAAGCAGATGATGGACAGGGTGATCGCCGCCTACGGCCAGGAGGAGGGTCTGCGCTATACCCTCTTCAGACCCTTCAACTGGATAGGGCCCCGGCTGGATACCTTCAGGGATGCCGAGGGAAGGAAGGCCCGATCGATAACCCAGATCCTTTACGACGTGACCCACGGGAGGGACGTCTCCCTCGTGGGCGGCGGCCGCCAGAGGAGGAGTTTCACCTGGGTGGGCGACGGCGTCGAAGCCCTCGAGGCCGTCATCAGGAACGAAGGGGGCCGCGCCGACGGCGAGATCTTCAACATCGGCAACCCCAAGAACAACGCCTCCATCAGGGAACTGGCCCTCCTCGTCATCGAGGCACTTAAGCCCCACCCGAAGTACGGGCCGCTGGCGGAAAGGGCGAGGCTCGTCGAGATAGACTCCAGGGACTACTACGGCAAGGGTTACGAGGACGTGCTCAACCGGGTGCCGTCGGTGGAAAAGGCCGGGAGGCTCCTGGGCTGGGGGCCAAGGACCACCCTCGAGGAAGCCGTGAGGATGACCGTCGAGGAGACCCTCGCCGAGCAGGGAGTTTAAAAAAAGGGTGTTTTCCTTTTCATCGGGAGGTGCGGCCATGAATGTGCCGTCTCACATCTTCAGGGAGTACGACATAAGGGGCAACGCCGACGAGGAACTGACCAGCGAGACCGTCAGGGCCATCGGCCTCGCCTACGGGACCTTCCTCAACCGGGAGGGGGTGAAGAAGATCACCGTGGGCGGCGACGTCCGCCTCTCGACGGAAAGGATCAGGGAGGACGTCATCCAGGGGGTGACCTCCGCCGGCATCGACGTGATCGATATAGGCATGGTCACATCACCGCTGCTCTACTGGAGCCTCTTCCACCTGGACCTGGACGGGGCCGTCATGATCACCGGGAGCCACAACCCGAAGGAGTTCAACGGGCTCAAGCTGGCCTTCGGCAAGACCACCCTTTATGGCGACCAGATCCAGGAGATCCGGAGGATGATCGCCGCCGACGACCTGGTGACGGCGGTGCAAAAGGGCTTTGCCACGAAGATGGACCTTTCCGGGGAGTACTTGGCGATGCTGGAGTCCAAGATCAGCCTCGGGGGAAGGGAGCTCAAGGTGGTCACCGATTCGGGGAACGCCACGGCGGGCCCCCTGGTCAACCGATTCCTCAGGGGGATCGGTTGCGAGGTGACCCCCCTCTTCGAGGAACCCGACGGGACCTTCCCGAACCACCACCCCGACCCGACGAAGCGGGAGTACCTGCAGGACCTCATCGAGACCGTCCGGAGGGAGAAGGCCGACGTGGGCCTGGGTTTCGACGGCGACGCCGACCGGATAGGCGTCATCGACGACCGGGGGGAGATCGTCTGGGGCGACATCCTGATGATCCTCTTCTGGCGGGAGATACTGCCCCGGCACCCGGGGGCGGAGGCCATCGTCGAGGTCAAGAGCTCTCAGGCGCTGGTGGACGAGATAAAGCGCCTGGGGGGGAAGGTGGTCTGGTGGAAGTCGGGGCACTCCCTGATAAAGGCCAAGATGAAGGAGATCGACGCCCTCTTCTCCGGCGAGGTGTCGGGGCATATGTTCTTCGCCGACGAGTTTTGGGGGTTCGACGACGCCTTCTACGCCGCGGGGAGGCTTTTGAGGATACTGTCCAACACGGGCCGGAAGCTGTCGGATCTGCTCGCGGACGTGCCGGTCTACCACAGCACGGCGGAGACCCGCGTGGCCTGTCCCGACGAGCGGAAGTTCGACGTGATCGACCATATCCGGGACGACGCCCTCAAGGACCACGAGGCCATCACCGTCGACGGCGTGAGGATCCTCTACCCCAAGGGCTGGGGGCTCGTCCGGGCGTCGAATACCCAGCCCGTCATCGTCGCCCGGACGGAGGGCAAAACGGAAGGGGACCTGGCGGAGTACTCGACGGACCTGAAGAGAAGGATCCTGGAGGCTGGCGTGGAGGACTTCGACTGGGAATACTGACCGGGGATTTGGGACCCTTCCTACCCGGTAATGTATTTAAAGAAGGGGACCGGAAAAGGTCTGCAAACGTACAAAACTACCATTTATTCAGCCTGATGGAATAACTGAAAAACCTTTAAAATAGGCCATGATCAGTTTGTTCAAAACCAAGGGTTGAACCGTGGTAACAGCAGCAGGTGGAATTGGATCACAGGGTGCCGAAAAATAATTATTTTTGCATCATTCGCCCTCGTTGACATACTTCAGGAGCTCATTTTTAGATAAACCATCGATCCCAAGTTTTAAAGGTGTAATACCCGTCTCGAAATAGTTTGCTTCATTTAATACGTTAGCTAAATGAATAATAGAATCCGTGGTCGGGGTTTTCAAACCGTATTGCCTGCTAAGAGTCGAGAGCGGGACTAAACCGTAAGGGACGTCCTCTGTTACATACCTGTCTTCCAACGAAGCAGGTGCCTTTGTTGACTTATGTATTTCGCTCAGTTGGATCGTTTCGTATAAGGTTTTACATTTTTTTATTCCATAATACTCATAATAAAATTCCTTTTCAGGTATAATTCTCATTCCCAAAAAGGCCCCTAAATTTCCTTGTTCCCTATCTACATCCTCAATAACCCTGCATACGGAAGGTGACATGCCTTCCCCGAAAAAACTGAATTTTCCCCTTGATGTTTCTATCCATCCTACATTCAACACCGCCGCCGGACAGTGGGCAATGCAATTTGAATTGTTCAAGCTAGTAAATAATACATTTGGAGCTTCAAGGAATAGGCCGTTAAAGATGTGATTAAGAATTTTCAAATTTTCTCCCGTGCGTTTTGAGGGTATTACGGAGAAATACAACTTATTTTTTATTCCAAGGATAGCCACCTCATTACCTTGGGTCTTCCTCGCTGCGTAGGGTATGGTATCACTTTCTGCAATGGTAATTCGATCACTCATACCGTCCTCTATCAAGCTTTTGTAGAATCTTAATCCAGCGTAATTTCCCGGGAAAAAAATTACCATCTGGCCTTTTTGAGCAAATTTAAGATAGGAATTGAACATCGAATCCTGTGCGAAAGCAGGAACAGGGATAATAATTACCTCTGCTCTCGTTACCGCCTCTTCCATATCGGTGGTCACTCCGTAAAGGTCCACCTTCGACTTGAATTGCCCGGTTAGTTTTATTGTCCTTGAGCAAGCCACTTGTTCCAGGCTTTCTTTAAATTTCTCATTCTCAAATAAGGTGACTTGATGCCCCAATAATGAAAGATGTCCAGAAAAGGCAAAACCGGCATTACCCGCTCCTAATACTGCTACTTTCAATTTTTTCGCCTCCTGGTGATGCCTAATGGTCAGGCATCATATTCAAAGATTTCCACCCTTCATTCTCATAAGTGGTAATACCGTTATCTTAATCTTCGGCGACCTTTTCTTTTTACTTACAAGGACGAATTCAATATGCGTATTCCAAGTTTTTTATGAAGCAAATTTTGAAAAGGCCCTGGCCAGCCTGGTACAACCTTCTTCAGCTTCTTTCTCTGTTATCTTTGCGAAGGACAGTCTAAGCGTTCCTTTGGTTGCCGACCCGGGATCAAAAGAAAAAATCTCGCCACTCAACACTCCTACCCTTTCCGTATTAACGGCGTACCGGGCAAAACCGCCGGAATCATGCATAAAAGGAGCTCTCCCCCAGAGGAAAAAACCTCCTTCAGGAACATTGAATGAGAAAAAATCGGAAGGGATATGTCGTTGCAAAGACGTGACCAAGGCATTCCTTCTTTTTTCATAAGCTTCCCTAAGGTGAGCAAGATGATCAAAGAAGGTGCTATTTCTAACATAATTCAAAACTCCCTGCTGTATCGGGGCAGGTAAGTTGAGATGGCTGGCCACTCTTGATCTGAGCAATGTTCTGTTGATCCAACCAGGCGCGACAATCCATCCGCACCTGATACCAGGGGCTATTATTTTTGAAAAACTTCCAAGATAAATTACCCTGTCGTCATTTTCAGCGAAAGATAAATAACTAGGGGGAGGAGGTGAGTTAAACCATAAATGACGGTACGGATCGTCTTCAAGAAGGATAAAGTTATAACGTTTCGCTAAAGCGAGGATCTCTTCCCGTCGAGATTGGGAGGTGACAGAACCCGAAGGGTTTTGAAAGCAAGGGATAGTGTAGAAGATCTTGATCTTATCCCTTTTTGCTATATTTTCGATCTCTTCCGGCAATGGGCCTTGGCTATCCAAATAAACGGATTGCAGTCTCGCACCTTCCTTTACGAAGGCGAGAAAGGCCTCCGGATACGAGGGGTTCTCTGTAACAACGAGGTCTCCTTCATCAATGAGCGATTCGGCGATCAGATTCAAACCTTCTTGCGATCCGGCGGTGAGATGGACACTATTTGAATCTGTCTCGGTCGGTAAAAGGCCATCGGTCTTCATCCAATCAACTATCCACTCCCTCAAAGGCACCAGGCCACAAGGATCATGGTAGTAAGATAAAAGGTCTCCAGGGTTTTCAAAAGATTCCCAAAAGGCCTGTTTGATCCGGCCTGTTTCTATAAGGTCCATTGATGGTTCTCCCGCTGTGAATGACAAGGCCCCCGTTTGATAGACCATCTCAATCATTTCTTTTATCCCAGAGTCGTAAAGTCGACCGCTTCGAGAATTAAGCATTGCTACTAAAGGGTTCAAGGGAACAGCCTCCTCTTTTCTCAAAGAATGTGGCAGGAGAACCGAACGTCGGAAAGGCTAGAAAAGGGGGTGGCATTAATCTCCCTTTACCAGGGGCTGAATACTGGCTATCCCGATAGTAAGGCGAGTTCGGAAGGACCCAAAAACCCCTTGAGAGAATAAGTTGTTTCTAATCCTCCAGTATTTGGAGCCCATTCACCGGAATAGGCTTCAAAGGGAAATGCAGCTCACCAAGTACCCGGCCTCCTCATATTGCACACCCGAAAAAGCTATATCGTAGTACGTTAGAAAAGACCTCCTATGGTCGCAATCAAGGAAAGGTCTTATGACCAGCTACCAAGGGAAGAACGAAAGAGCATGAAACCCTAATACAAGGAGAACACGGGTTACGGGTCTCGGCAATACCGTTTTAAAAGGGACCCCTTTTCTACAAAGCGTTAAATTGGAACGGTGAGCCCCTCCCCTCCTTCAAGGCTTTTTCATAAACAAAAGTGGCGCAGGACACATCCATTGCCCCCGTACCGATCGGTATGCACACGATGATCTCCTCTTCGGATTCGTGGCCTGGTTTCTTGCCAGCTACTATTTCTCCAATGGTCCCATAGAGATCGTCATGAGAAAATTTCCCTTGATCGACGACACTTTTCAGAGATCCTCTATGGAGGGCCTGTCCCGGGTGATCAACGATAACTTTCTTACCATCTAGGAACACCTCGTCTTCGCATTCAGTAAAGGATCCCATTGGTAAAACAATTTGCCCAGGACGCAACCAATCATTTTTTATAAATTTGTCCCGCCCATGGGATACTGAAACTATTACATCGGATTCTTCGAATACTCCTCTTGGATTATTCTGTATTTCTATAGGTGAATCGAACCAGCTCGACATATCTTCTAGATACTTTTTGGAGGCGTCTGGGTTAATGTCATAGATCGCCAGGTTGGAAATTGAAAAAACTTCGTTAAAGGCCTTAAGCTGGGTCCTTCCCTGTGCCCCTGCTCCAATAATTCCTAATCTTATCGTTTTCTTGCTCGAAAGGTGTTTTGCCGCTATGGCTGATTGTGCTCCTGTACGGTAGTTCGTTATCTGCTCTCCGTCCATAATGGCTTTAAAAATGCCGGTTTCCGGAGAAAAGAGCAAAATTAAGGCGATTATATAGGGGAGTCCTCGGCTTGGATTGTTAAGGGATCCACCAATACACTTAATACCCGCACTGTTCATCCAATCGATATAGGCGGGCATAGCATTCAAACCGTTTTTGAAGGGCGGCCATTCCGCATCTTCTCCGAGTTCCAAGGTGACCTTAGCCGGGCAGACTACTTTCCCTTCCCCCCAATTTGCAAAGGTTTTTTCGCATACTCTAATTACATCTTTCATCGTTAATAGATCTTTTACGTCTTTCTCCGTAAGAAGAATCACTCCCACGCTAGATCGCCTCCCCAAATAATATGAAAAATATTTCCCCTTTACCCTTACAAAACAATCTGTCCCCTGAAATCCAGCCTGGTACGAGTTGAGGTTTAGCATTGCCTATTAATCGGACTTACTTTTCGCAAGGTGGTTCGGCATAATTGGCTTAAAAACCTTCTTCTATACCGCCTTCTCTTTTTTTCTCCCCAACAACAGACAGCTCGCTTGATGATCTTTACCCACATCTTGTGGTTTAGGATCCTCAACTCTGCAAATATCCCGGGCTAAAGGGCAACGGGTATGGAATCTGCAGCCCTTTGGAATATTAATCGCACTAGGCACTTCTCCTTCTAAAGCGAAGAGGGCGTCAATATTATCGATACTTTCGTTCGGGATCGCCTTAAACAAAGCATCCGAGTAAGGATGGGCCGGGTTGCTGAAAACACTATCGGCATCACCGTATTCAACGACTTTCCCCAAATACATTATCGCGATTCTGTCGGCCATAGTTTTAACAACACTCAAGTCATGAGATATTAAAATATAGGTCAAATCGAATTCTTTTTTTAGATCTTGCAACAACTTTAGAATTCTCTCTTGAGAGAACACATCAATTGAAGAGGTCGGCTCATCTAAAATGACGTAATTCGGCTCAAGAGCCAGGGCTCTAGCTATGGCAATCCTCTGCCTTTCACCGCCACTGAATTCATGGGGATACTTGTTTATTCCAGTGCGGCTGATCCCCACCATTTCCAATAATTCACCCACTTTTGAAACAAAATTCCTTTCGGAATAATGGAAATAAACCCGGAGTGGTTCTCCCACGATCTCTTTGACTAACCATCTAGGATTCAAAGACCAAAAAGGGTCCTGAAATACAATTTGCATTTTTTGTCTCAACTTTGATAATTCCCTTTTTTTCAGTAGGAAGATATTTTGTCCATCAATAAAAACCTCGCCCGAAGTGGGTTCAATTAGTCGCAAAACTGTATTTACCAATGTGCTTTTCCCGCATCCCGATTCACCGACAATACCAATAGTTTCACCTTTTTCTAATTTAAAAGTAACGCCATCTACCGCTTTTATCCAATTATTTACACGGGGAGGGAAGCCACCTATCACAGGGAAGTACTTTTTTAAGTTATTGATTACTAATCCGGTATGTTCCATCACTTACCTCCCGTTTATATCTCTAAAGCAACTTACCCAATGGTCCTTGTTTACTTCAACCATCGGAGGTTGCCTCAGAAAGCACTCGTCTTTGGCGAAACCACACTGACCGATAAAGGGGCACAAGGAATTCCTTGCTTCACGGGAATCTTGTAAAATTTTTCCACCCAAAGGAACGGTTCTCTCTTCTTTGTGGATATTACTTCTCCCCAACATTTCAAACGTATAGGGATGGCGAGGATGATTTTTTATTTCCTGAGAAGGCCCCATTTCTATAATTTTCCCTTTGTAGAGCACTCCTACCCTATTTGCAACAATGAAAACAAGATTGATGTTGTTAGCAATGAACAGAGTAGTAATACCGAGTTCTTTCTTTAAACTGAAGAGCAGCTTCAAGACACCCGCTTGAATAGTGACATCCAGATTCCTGGTCGGTTCGTCTGCAATTAGCAGTTCCGCTCCGCAAGAAAGCGCAATTGCTATAATGACCCTTTGTCTTTGACCGCCGCTTAATTCATTGGGGAATTTATTTTGTGTGTTTTCGACATCCGGCAATTTAACCATTCTCAGTTTCTCAAGAACTTCTTTATCCAATTCTTTCCGACTCAAATGTTTGTTGTGTTTTTTAATAACATTCCTAATCTGATCACCAACTCTGAACACGGGGTTCAAGGAAGACATAGGATCTTGAAAGATCATAGAGATCTTTTCCCCTCTTATCTTGCTTTGCATCCTTTTCTCTTTCGTTTTTAATAGATCTTCCCCTTGGAAAAATATTTCCCCACTTTCAACTATGGCCGGGGGAGAAGGTAGAATGCGCAATATCGACTGCGCCAGAATGGTTTTTCCGGAACCGCTTTCCCCGACAATTCCGAAAGATTCTCCCTTCTCAAGACAAAAATAGTCGATATCCAAAACCCGGTTGTGACCTTCAATCGTGCCTATGCTCACTTTCAAATCCTTTATTTCAAGATAGTCTTCCATATTCTCCTCCCGTTCGAACCTTACTATTTCCCTTTATGGATCTTGGGATCCAATACTTCCCTTATGCCATCCCCCAATAGGTTGAAGGACAACACTGTCAGAAAAATAAATAGCCCCGGGAAAAATCCGTACCACCAAGCTTGCATAAAATATGTTCGGCTTATGTTAATCATCAAACCCCATTCGGGCATCGGTGCTTGAGCACCTAAACCAAGAAAGCTAAGAGAAGCCAGGGTTAGAATAACTCCCCCCAAATCCATGGAGGCCTGAACCATAATCGGGGAAATGCAATTTGGCAGAATGTGTTTAAACATGATAACCCGTGATGAAGTACCGATCGCTCGCGCAGAGCGGACAAATTCCTTCTCTTTTATCGATACGACTTGGCCCCGGATCAGGCGGGTATGCCAAGGCCACCAAGCAACCGTAATTGCCAGCACAGCATTCCTAAGGCTCGGACCTAAATAGGCCGCAATTATCATGGCTAACAGCAAGGGAGGGAAACTGAGAAAAATATCCACCACACGCATGATGAGTTCGTCAACAACGCCGCCATAATAACCGGCTATCAAACCCAGGGGTACCCCTAAAAACAGAGCGAAGGTAACAGATATCAAGGACGCAAACAAAGAAATCCTCGTGCCGTAGATCACACGGCTGAAAATATCCCTCCCTGCTTCGTCGGTACCAAAAAAATACTCGCTGGAAGGTGGAAGAAACTTATGGGCAGGGTTCACCCCACCATACAAATGCGCAGGGTAGGGGGCGAGAAAAGGAGATAATATTGCAATAATTGCGAGAAAGCCGATAAAAATCAGGGCCGAAAAGGTTAATCGATTTTTTTTAAGTTGATAAATTGTATCTCGAACTCTCACATCGGACACCCCCTTACAGCTTCACCCGTGGATCCAAAGCAATGATGAGATCGGCTATTACGTTTAACAAAATATAAAATATGGTAGCTAATAAAGTGACACCCATAATTGCTGGATAGTTCAGGGCTAGAATGGAATCAGCCACATATTTTCCTATCCCCGGCCAGTTAAAGATCGATTCCACCATAAAGGTATTCATAAACGCATAGCCCAAGGCCAAAGTAGCGGCGGTTATAGTCGGGCCCAGAGAGTTTTTCAAACCGTATCTAAAAAGAACAAATAATTCTCCCAGCCCGTATGATCTTGATGCTTTAATGTAATCTTCGCTTAAAATTTCAAGCATCGCAGACCGCGTCATTCTTGAAACAAGGCCGAAAGTATAAGCACCAACGCAGACTACCGGCATGATCATATGTTTCAACAAATTCAACAGGATAGGAAAATTACCGGTAATAATTGAATCAACCAGCAAAAAACCCGTAACGTGGGGTAACTGTTGGAAAAGTTTTATTTCGGTATCTAATTGTCCTCCGTAGGGAAGCAGCTTGAGGAACATGAAAAAAACCAATTGCAAAATGAGGGCCACCCAAAAGGTAGGAACTGAAATGGCTGCGATACTTGTTAAACGGCTTAAATGATCCAACCACCCATTTTTGAACTTAGCAGCCATTAAACCCACGGGAATGCCCAACAATAAGGCTGTCAAGGAAGCTACTAGGACCAGTTCCAACGTTGCGGGGAACCTATTCTTCAACTCCTCTGAAACAGGCCTATGGCTTGTGTGGGAATACCCCAAATCTCCCTTTAGCATATTAGTGAAATATATTTTAAATTGAACTATAATCGGTTTGTCTAGTCCGAGCTCTTGCCTCGCGAGAGCCAACTGTTCTGGGTTCGCTTTGCTGCCGGCCCATTGCCTGGCAGGATCGGAAGGGACGACTCTTACCAAGAAGAAGGTTAAAATTATCACGCCTAAAATCGTGAGGATAGCCAATATTATCCTTCTGACTAAGAAAGCAAACATCGGAAGAAACCCCTTTCTCCTTCATTACGATTTGCCGCCGATATAGGAAGACTAAAAAGTAATTCTGAGACATCAGTTAAAAAGGGTAAAAACTATCGAAGTGAGCGTGCCTTGCAAGCAGGATCCTAATTCTTAAGTACCAAGAAAGACCACTTACCTTTGGTGATAGAAAGGAATGGCCTACCTCGGACTTACAAACTCATTGTCTAAAAAGGATATTATGGAATAAGGGGTAGGAAGTGGCCTTCCTACCCCATTGGGACAAATTATAATTTCGCCTGGTTTTACTCCTTGTAAGTTTCGTAGAAAAATACAACGTTCGAATAGGCCATATTATCTTTGTAGCCTTTGAAATTCTTATGGGTAAAGAAAATATCAGTGTGGTCCACAGTCCAAATTTCCGGTGCATCCTCAACGAGCAATTTCTGGGCATCGATAAAGGTGTTCTTCGCAATATCCCTAGAAATGCCGCTTTCCATTACACCCCGATCGACAAGGGCGTCATACTCGGGGTTGTTGTAATAGGAAATATTCGCGGATGGCTCCTCTTCCGTCCGGAAATTCGGGACCAACCAACCAACCGGGCTGGCATAATCGGGCCACCAAAGGTTCACGAAAAGATCCTGCCTATCTTCCAAACTGCCCCTTCTAGCCAGGGCGTAGCCTGATTGCACAGCCATCCCTCGAATTTCGAGATCAATGTTCAACTTCGCCAATTCCGCCTTGAAAAGCTCAGCCATCTCTCTTTGCGTATCGCGAGCCGAGGCGTAAACCAGCAAAAGTTTGAAGCCACCATCGGGGTAGCCCGCCTCCTCAAGGAGTTTTTTTGCCTTATCCAAATCGTAATGATATTGATATTTCTTGTCTCCCAGATGCCCCCACAAACCAACTGGTATCGGTCCGATGCCTTGTTCTCCATGACCTTCGAAAGCGTAAGTGATGACATCCTGATAGGGGAAAGCATAGGATAACGCCTGACGCACTTTCTTGTTGCTCAAGGGTTCTTTGAGAGTATTCATGCATATCCGGGTATTTTGCAGCGAAGGCCCTATCCAAACATTGACGTTGGGATCTTGCTGCAAAATCTTGATATCCTCAAAGGACAACCCCATTGTAAAATCTGCTTCGCCGGACTGAATCAGCATGCGGCGGGTAACAGGTTCAGACACCATTTTGATAAGGGCTTTCTTGATATGCTTCCCTTCCCAGCCACCCCAATAATCTTCAAACCATGTTAACACTACTTCTTGTTCGCCCTCTTTATAACTTTCCAGCTTGTAAGGTCCTGTGCCCACCGCAAAGTTCCCCGTTTCGCTAAGCCAATTATCTGGATGAGACTTCAAGGCTGTCGGAGACACAATAAACGCGGCATAGGTCGAAGTGGCGATAAGATCAATGGGTGCAGGGTATTTCAATATGAACTTGACAGTGTAGTCGTCTACCACTTGTACTTCTTTAACGGCTTCCCAAATGTAAGCTGCGCCTTTGTTAATTCTCATTGTCCTATCAATGGAATACTTTACAGCTTCGGCGTTAAAATCGGTGCCGTCATGGAATTTAACACCCTGCCTGAGAGTAAAGGTCCAAGTCAAGTTATCATCGCTCTTCTCGTAACCAGTGGCCAAAACAGGGATGATCTTGTCTTCAAGGGGATCATATCTCAAGAGGGTTTCATAAATATTGCAAAAGGTGATAATCCCATTGGAAAATTCTACGTTGGGGTCCCAGTTGGAGACAGGAAGATCAAAAGTGGCGTAGACTGCAAAATCCTGACTATCAGCAAAAGTGTCTTTAGCTAAAGATCCCCCGAAAAGACCCAAAAACAATGAAAAGGTAACAAGGACGACGACGATTGCTTTTTTCATCTGCTTCCCCTCCTTTTGTCGTTCATTTTTTAAAATAACATGAACCCTCAAGGGATCGATCAACCAGAACATGATAAACCGCATACTATTCAAGACTCTCGACCCTACAACCGGTCTTTTGCTCCTGATCAAGCGACACAGCCACTCCTCGTTCCCCGTTCCTCAATCCAAAATTGCCGATCCCCAAAGAGTTCAAAAAAACGACAAATTCTCTTTCCCAGTTTTTTGTGAACCCTTCTCCAAGTAAGACATGATCTTTTGGGGGGTGAGCCCCGACAAACCCATTTTTTCCAGAGATCTGCCTTCGTTGAAATAATCTATCCCGTTGACCAATGAAGATAGACTAATGATGGAATCTATAGCAGTGGTGGTCACGCCCACTAATTTCCCCAATAATGAGACAGGGACCAAGCCATTTGGGACATCTTCCGAAACATATCTATGCTTCGCGCTATTGGGAGCATCCGGGCCTTGCCCTCCATGGGCTCTGCTATGGGTAACCCAATCGTGAAGGTCAGTACCCGTTCTTTCAAGAGGGTAAAACTGCCTTAAAGAAAACAAGGTGGGTTTCAATTTTAACCCAAGAGCTTCGCCTACCTTGATCCTTTCTTCGTCCATCTTCTCCATAACCTTACAAACTGATTCAGTCATTCCTTCCCAATAGAACATAAAATTACCTTTGGTATCTTCAATTCTACCAAGATTAAGAATACATGCAGCGCAGTGCAGTATCATGTTAATGTTCATAAAGCCTATTTCCAGGACATTGGCAGCTGGTGAAAACTCCTCAAAGACATCCTTCATAACATCAAAAACTAAGCCGATGTCCCTGCTGGGTAATGCAGCTATTGGCATAACGTCCTTTATAGCATCAACCCTGACGGTGGTTGGACCAGTCTTCCCTGTCGCATACATCAAAGAGGCAGTGTCAGCCACTTTTATTTTTTTATTTACTTTTTCCTTCCTCAGAATTTCCCTGAATATAAGGGAGCCGAAATTTCCAGGATTGAATACCCATATCTGCCCATCCTCAATGAAGGGTAAAGCTGTTTCAATAGCCGCCCTATGCGCGAAAGCCGGGACAACTACCATCACGATGCTTGATCCGCGAAGGGCTACCTCAATATCGGTGGTGATGTCCGATACTTGCCCGAACCCTTCAATAGCTCCCGTAAGTTCGACACCCCCCCTTTTTTTTATCTCCTCGATATTCTTTTCGAAGGACGGGAATTCGAATAGGGCGACCTCATACCCTTTCAATGCCAAGTGCCCACTAAACGTGCATCCGCCATTTCCTGCCCCTAACACAGCGATCCGGTTCACACAATCACATCCCATCACGATACTTAGAGAGGATACAAATCAACAAAATTATATTAATTCAACAATTTTGATTTTATGCAATGGAATCCGTTTGTCAATAGATTTCGTTACCCCCTCAAAACGGGCGTAAGGGAAACGATACTTCTGCCGATACGACCTTAGCGGACAGTATAGCACCTTCCTTCAAAGAACAAATACCTGGACCCGGCGGGTGGAGGAGGTTTCAGGAGGGCGGGTTAGTGGGGGGATTGAATCCTTTAGCCCAGGTTACCACCTCTGCTTAACAGGGTGATAGGCCCGCATTTTGATCTGTTCCTCATCAGGGTCTTTTTTCTTTTTTCAACATGCTCGAGTGATCACCAGTCTAATCCGGCTCTTTTTTAAAAAATCCAAGAGAACTAAACGGATCCTCAAGCCCTGATTCCCATCATTTGGGCAAGGCCCTCCTCAAGGGTGTAGCGGGGTTCGAAACCCAGGAGGGACTTGGCTAAGGTGATATCCGCCTGGGAGTGCCTTATGTCGCCCTCCCTCTCTGGTTCATAACGGGGCTCGACGCCCTCGCACGCCTTCCCCGACGCCGCGCGGAGCGCCGAAATGAGTTCGACCAGCGACACGGCCCGCCCCGTCCCGATGTTGAAGAGGGAGGCTCCGCCCTTGGGATCCTCCCGCAGCGCCGCGAGGATGTTGGCCTGCACCACGTCATCGACGTAGATGAAGTCCCTCGTAGTTTTCCCGTCGCCGTAGACCACCGGCGTTTTTCCCTCCAGCAGGCACCGGGACCAAATTGATATGACTCCCGAGTAGGGGCTCCCCGGATCCTGCCTCGGCCCGAAGACGTTCATGTACCGGAGGCCGGTGGCCGTCATGCCGCCGGAAAGCACCGAGGCGTAGAGTTCGTTCGCCCGCTTGGCGACGGCGTAGGGTGAGAGAGGGCCGAGAGGGGCGTCCTCGCCTATGGGCCCCTCGGGCTGGCGCCCGTAGACCGCGGCGGAGGAGGCGAAGACGAAGGATCGCACCCCCGCGTCCTGGGCCGCCGTCAGCATGTTGAGGAAGCCCGTGATGTTGCAGGAGTTGTTCATGTGGGGTTCCTGGAAGGACCGTGGCACCGATACTAGGGCGGCGTGATGGAGGACGACGTCGGCGCCGCGGCAGGCCTCCCGGCACTGCTCCATGTCCCTTATGTCGCCCTTAAGGAGGCGGAAGGAAGGATCTTGACCGAAAGAATGCCGGCAGGCCGCCTCGAGGTTCGACTCCCTCCCGGTGAGGAAGTTGTCAAGGACGACGACGCTCTGCCCCAGGGCGAGGAGGGCGTCGGCGAGGTGGGAGCCGATGAAACCGGCGCCGCCGGTCACGACCCACCTCAACGGCGTAGAGGGAAGACTCCCGCGAAGCTCTTCGTACCTGGACATGGTTCACCTCCACCGATAGTCGCTGCCTGGTGGAATTCTATTCGAAACTGATATTTAACACAACCACCTCGGGGCGGCTCGAGGTCCTTATCGGCGGCCCCCAGGCGCCGACGCCGCAGGAGACGTAAAAGAGGGTGCCGCCCTTTTCCAGGAAGCCCCAGTCCTGCTCGAACAACCTCGAGGTGATGAAGTTGAAGGGCCAGAGCTGCCCCCGGTGGGTATGGCCGGAGACCTGGAGGGCCACGCCGGCTTCCTCCGCCTCGCCGAGGTCGTTGGGGGTGTGGTCCATCACGATCACCGAGAGCTCCCCGCCGACCCCCTCAATGGTTTTTAGGGATTTACGGGTCGACCCAAGCAGGGAAGCAGTGCGGTCGTCGCGGCCCACCAGGGTAAAAGCTCCATCGATCACCACCGACCGGTCCCTCAGGACGGTCACGCCTCCCTCGGCGAAGGATCGGGCCGCCTCTTCAGCCCCGGAGTAAAATTCGTGGTTACCGAGGACGGCGAAAACTCCCAGGGGCGCCGACAGTTTTTCCAGTTGCCCCGGAAGGTCCTCCTCCTGGGCACGGGTTACATCGGAGTCGACGATGTCCCCGACGAGGACCACCACGTCGGGGCCGGTCGAGTTGACGGTATCGATAATGTCGGCCAGCCAGTGGTTCCTCACCAGGAGACCCACGTGGAGGTCCGAGGCCACGGCCACCCTCAGGGGGGCCTCCCTGGGCATCCCTTTAAGGACCAGGTCATACTCCCTCACCACGGGGTTCCGGGCGTTCCACCGCCCCGCCGCGACGACGGCCGCCGACAGGAGGAGGACCGCCCAGAAGGCGGCCAGGGCCCCCCGGCCCCCGGCGAGGGAGCGCGGAACGACCCTGACCCAGTGGTCGGCCAACCGGAGGGCATCGACAAGGACCAGGAGGAGAAGGACATAGACCATGAAACCCAGGTACCACGACCCCAGGATGGTGAGCTGGTCCGTCAGGGCGCAGCGGCAGAAGGCGCCGCCGACCCTCCCCGCAGGGAAGGCCGCCGCGAGGGCCCAGAAAGCGATGACGACGGGAGCCTTGAAGACCCCAAAGTAGGGAACGACCCTGGCGAGGTGAAACCATATGAAGAGGTTTGCCGCCCCGTAGACACCGAGGGCGACGCCGAAAAAGGAAAGGAAAGGGGAAAGCCGCATGGAACCTCCTGTAGGTGGACCTTCAGTTACCTGATCATAAGCCGTAGGGGGCGGTTCGTAAACCGCCCCGCGGACCCCTTCGAGGTTTACGGCAAGGGGATTACCATCTAGGATTCAAGGGTGGGAGCGGCCCCGGGGTCCGGCCGTGTCACTATGGAAGCTGGGAACGCCCGGGGTCGGACCCCGGCTTAAAAGGGGGAGTGGCGGTGGAGGGAAAGACCCTCGCGATAAAGGTCGACGTGGATACCCTCAAGGGCTACCTGGAGGGTGTCCCGAGGCTGCTGGACATCCTCGGGAGGCGGGACCTCCGGGCTTCCTTCTTTTTCTCCTTCGGGCCCGATAACTCGGGCAGGGCCGTCCGGCGCGTTTTCCGCAAGGGTTTCATCGGCAAGATGCTCCGCACCGACGCACCCGGCACCTACGGTCTGAAGACCATGCTCTACGGCACGCTGCTGCCGGCGCCGCTGATCGTTCCGCGGGACCCTGGTATCTTCCGCCGCGTCCTGTCGGAGGGGCACGAGGGTGGTATCCACGCCTGGGATCACGTGACGTGGCAGGATAAGCTCGACCGTATGCCTGAGCCCAGGATGAGGGAACACTTCGACAGGGCCTTCGAGATGTTCCGGGATCTTTCCGGCAGTGAGCCCCGCTGCTGCGCCGCCCCGGCCTGGAAGGCGACGGCTTCAAGCCTGGCCATGCAGGACGGGTACGGCTTCGACTACTGCAGCGACACCCGGGGCGTTTCCCCCTTCATCCCCCGGATGGGGGGACGGGTCTTCGTAACTCCCCAGGTCCCCACGACGCTGCCCACGATGGACGAACTCCTGGGGACGGCCGGCATCGGCGAGGGCAACCTGAACTCCCACCTGCTCGGCCTCATGGGGCCGGGGCTGAATGTCCACACGGTCCACGCCGAGATGGAAGGGGGCTCCAGGTCGGGCCTGTTCGAGGAGCTGCTCGACCGGTGCCTCGAACTCGGGGTCGATATCACCAGCACAGGGGAGGCCTTGGGGCGCCTCGAAAAGGGAGCGCTCCCGGTGATGGACGTGGTCCAAAAAAGCATACCCGGAAGGGCGGGGAAGGTGGCCGTCCAGGCGTGACCGCGCCGAGGCCGGGGATGGCCCATCCCGGCCACGATGCCGATCAGATACAGGCCGGTTCCGGGTAGAGACAGCCCTCCTCGAACCGGCTGAAGCGGAAGCAGCTGACGTCGAGGAAGGGTTCCTCGCCCAGGACTATCTCGGACATGATCCTTCCCGAGGAGGGCGCGAACTGCAGGCCGTGGCCGCTCCACCCGCCGACGAAGAAGAAGTTCTCTACCGGTGTCTTGCCCATAATGGCCTGCTCGTCGGGGGTCACGGCGTAAGGGCCCGTCCACTGGCGGACGACGCGGACGCCGGCCAGACAGGGCATCTTGGCGAGCACCCTTTTCGAGACCTCCTCGGGGAACTGCCAGGATGACTCGAAACTGGTGTCCTTTTTCTCCTCGGGGTTATCCCATCCGAACATGAAGGTGCCGTTGGGGCACTGCTTCCAGTAGCATCCGTCGTCGAGGCAAAGGGTCATGGGGTGCTTCATCCTCTCCACCGGCTCGGTGACGAGGATCTGGTGGCGCTCCGGCGTCACGGGCACGTCCAGGCCGCACCAACCGCAGACCTCCCTGGACCAGGCGTTGACGGCGCAGATGATGGCCCCCGTCTCCCAGTCCCCCCTCGCGGTCCTGACGCCTCGGACCTTATGGCCGTCGGTGAGAAGGCCCGTGACGGACGTCCCGGTCCTGATGTCCGCCCCGAGGCCCCGTGCGGCGTCGGCGTAGGCGAAGTTCATGGCATGGGGGTTGACGTGGCCGTCCTTCTCGTTGAAGCTGGCGCCGAGCATGCCCCTCACGTCCAGCCCCGGGGCCACCTCCTTTATCCCGTCGGGGTCGAGGATGACGGAACCGACGCCGAGGGAGTTCTGGAGTGCCACGTTCTTTTTCAGCTGTTCCAGCTGGGTCTCGCTGTAGGCTATCCAAAGGTAGCCGGCGGGGTCGTATTCCAGGTCGGCCTTGAAGCCCAGTTCCTCTTGGAGTTGGGGGATCTTCTCCATGTTGTACCGGGCCAGCCTGCAGTTGACCTCGGTGCCGAACTGGTATCTGAGGCCCGCCGCGCTGCGGCCGCTCGATCCGGAGGATATATAATCCCTCTCGAAGAGAACCGCCTTCACCCCTCTTTTCGCCAGGTGCCAGGCAATGGAACAGCCGTGTACCCCGCCACCGATTATCGCCACGTCCGCTGTTGAAGGACCCACCCCGCCCGACCCCTTTCGCGAGAGAGTGAAGACCGGCCGTTGCCCTGCCGCCGGTCCCCGGATATAATGCTCTGGACCTTTGAACAGATTCTATTTTCTACCCGTCCTCCAGTCAAATGCCGCCCCCCGCCGTTGCTGGTACAATACCGCCTATAATCGGGACCTGCATTCCCCAGGACGACTGAAAGGAGATGGATCACATGGAACTGACCCGTGCCACAGCCGTAGTAGACACCCATACCGGGGGCGAACCCACGAGGATAATCATCGGCGGAGGGCCTTACATCCCCGGCAAGACCATGAGCGAGAGATGGGCCTACATGAAGAATGAGATGGGAGATTTCCGCGACTTCGTCATGCACGAGCCCCGGGGCCACAGCGACATGTTCGGCGCCTTCCTGACCTCCCCCGAGAGGGAGGACTCCCACTACGGCGTTATATTCATGGATTCCGGCGACGGGGTCACCATGTGCGGGCACGGCTCCATAGGCACGGCCCACGCCCTGGTCGAACTGGGCATGGTGCCGAGGACGGAACCTTACACCGAGGTGGTCCTCGACTCCCCGGCGGGGCAGATCCGACTCAAGGTGGAAGTCAATGACGGGAGAGTGGGCGATATAACCCTGGCCAACGTCCCGGCCTTCGTCTTCAAGCGGGACGTGGAACTGGCCATCCCCTCCCTGGGTGGGAAGAAGATCCACATGGACGTCTCCTTCGGCGGCAACTTCTTCGCCATCGTCCACGCCGAGGAGATGGGCCTCACCCTGGAGAGGAACGAGGTGCCCCGGCTGCTCTCGCTGGGGCTCGAGATACTCCGCGAGGCCAACCGCGTCGTGAAGGTTCAGCACCCCACCGAGAGGCACCTGGACTTCATCGGCCTGACCGAGTTCGCCCTGGAGCGGCCCGGCAAGCCCACGAAGAACTGCGTCGTCTTCGGGGAGAGCAATGTAGACCGGTCCCCCTGCGGGACGGGGACCTGCGCCAAGATGGCGCTGCTGGCCGCGAAGGGCCTTCTGAAACCGGGGGAGGTCTTCGATCACGAGAGCGTCGCCGGGAGCGTCTTCCACGGCCATTACGAGCCGGGCCCCAAGGTCGGCGGTTTCGAAACGATCCTCCCCTTCATCAGGGGACGGGCAAGTATCACCGGTTTCAACTTCCTGCTGCAGCAGAAGAACGACGAGATGGGCTCGGGTTTCCTGCTGTAAGGAACGCGCCGGGCGGGCAAGCCCGGGGGTAATAGATTAGGTAAAGGCCGGGAGAGGAAATGCTGGAGGAGATAAACTTCGTCGCCCTGATCCCCTACGTGTTCGTCACCACCTTCACGCCGGGGCCGAACAACATAAGCTGCGCCGCCGCCGCGGCCCGGTGGGGCATGAAGAGGACCTGGGGTTACCTGCTAGGCATAGGCCTGGGTTTTTTCTTCATACTCCTGCTCTCGGGGGCTTTCTCGGGGGCGCTCATAAGCGCTCTCCCCGCGCTCGAGGGGTACCTGAGGTGGGTAGGCGCCGCCTACATCCTCTGGCTGGCCTACGGCATCGCCCGGAGCGAGGGCCAGGGGGGCATGGGGGGCGGGGAGCCCATGAGGGGCTTCGCCAAGGGGTTCGTGCTCCAATTCGCCAACCCCAAGGCCATCCTCTTCTCCGTCACCCTCTATACCGCCTTCCTGGGGCCTGTCCTCGCCCGGCCGGCCCCGGTTTTCCTGTCGGCCGCCCTGATCGCCACCATAGGGTTCACCTCGATCATGGCCTGGGCCTTCTTCGGCCTCGGCATCCACCGCTTCCTGCAGAACCCCGTCCACCACAGGATAATAAACCTGGGCTTTTCCCTTTTGCTGGTGTGGACCGCCGCGGGGGTGGCCGGAATACTGTAACCGTTTATACTTCTACCAGAGGAGGTGGGAGCCAATGAGGGATTTTGAAAAGATGGGCTCTTTTTACCTGGGTAGACAGGTGGACGACACGACCGGTTCGGCGACGGGTGAACTGCTCCTTTACGATGCCAAGGACCTCACCACCCACGGCATGATCATCGGGATGACCGGCAGCGGCAAGACGGGACTCGCCATCTCGCTCATCGAAGAGGCCCTGATCGACGAGATACCGGTCATAGCCATCGACCCCAAGGGCGACCTGCCCAACTTGCTTTTGACCTTCCCCGAGCTGGCGCCGGGGGATTTCCTCCCCTGGGTGAGCCCCCAGGAGGCTTCCAGGGAGGGGCTCACGCCGGAAGAGTTCGCCCGGAAGACCGCCGAGACCTGGAAGAAGGGCCTCGGGGATTGGGGCATCGACGGCGCCAGGATCCACAAGATGAGGGAGTCCGTCGACCTGGCCGTCTTCACCCCGGGGAGTACAGCCGGGAGGATGGTCAGCGTCCTCCGCTCCTTCGACGCCCCGCCGGAGGCCGTCAGGGCCGACGGGGACCTCTTCCGGGAGAGGGTGCAGACCACCGCCTCGAGCCTCCTGGCGCTGATCGGGATCGAGGCCGACCCGCTGACGAGCCGGGAGCATATCCTCATCTCCAGGGTGCTGGAGGAAAAGTGGTCCCGGGGGGAGTCCCTGGACGTACCCTCCCTCATCGGGATGATTCAGCTGCCGCCCTTCAGTTCCCTCGGCGTACTGGACCTGGAGACCTTCTACCCCACCGGCGCGAGGATGGAGCTGGCCCTGAAGCTGAACCACCTGGCCGCCGCGCCTTCCTTCGCTCCCTGGATGGAGGGAGAGCCCCTCGACGCTGGACGGTTCCTCTACGACCCCGACGGAAAGCCCAGGGCATCTATATTCACCATCAGCCATCTTTCCGAGCGTGAGAGGATGTTCTTCGTCTCCATGCTTCTGAACGAAGTGCTCGGCTGGGTCAGGGCCCAGCCCGGCACGTCGAGCCTGAGGGCCATCCTCTACATGGACGAGATCTTCGGCTTTTTCCCGCCGGTGAAGAACCCGCCCTCCAAGACGGTCCTCCTCTCCCTGCTCAAGCAGGCCAGGGCCTACGGGCTAGGCGTCCTCCTGGCGACCCAAAACCCCGTGGACCTGGACTACAAGGGCATAGCCAACACGGGGACCTGGTTCATCGGGAGGCTCCAGACGGAGCGCGACAAGGCACGGATCCTCGAGGGTCTCAAGGGGGCGTCCGAAAAGGGCTTCCCTCTCCAGGAGATCGACAGGATGATATCAGGGCTCGGCAAGCGGGTCTTCCTGCTGCATAACGTCCACGAGGACAGGCCCGTCCTATTCCAGACCCGGTGGGCCATGTCCTACCTGGCGGGACCCGTGACGAGGGAGCAGATAAAGACCCTCGTAGGTGATGAGGCCGCCCCGGCGGCGCCGGCGACGGCCCGGCCGGTGACGGCACCCGCCGCCGGTACCGTGCCCCAGGCTTCGATCGAGTCGAGGGTGATGGTCTCGGGGGTCAACTCCGTCTACCTGCCCGCTCCGGCGGGGGTCGAGGCGGAGTACGCCCCCTTCCTGGGCGCCTTCGCCAGCGTCCATTTTGATGACAGGAAGCGATCGATCTCCGAGACGAGGAACTACGCCTTCGCCGTGGAGTTCGACTCCGGCCCCGTGACGGTGGACTGGCGGAACGCCTTCGAACTGGAGGAGGACCCAACCCGGCTGGCCCAGGGGGTCCCCACGCCGGTCATGGCCGAGGCCCCACCGGGGGCCCTGGACCCGAAGGCCTACAACCGGTGGGGGCGGGAATTCCTGAAGTGGCTGCCCCAGGAGGCCCGGCTGGCCGTCATGACCTGCCCCTCGCTGAAGGAGGCCGCCGGTCCGGGCGAATCGAGGGCCGACTTCGCGGCCCGGGTGGCCTTGGCCAGGCGGGAGATGCGCGACGCCGAGGTCGAGAAGATCCGCCGGAAGTACGCTTCCAGGCTGACCACGCTCCAGAACCGGCTCTCGAGGGCCGAGCAGGCCATCGAGAGGGAGACCGAGCAGGCCAGGCACAAGAAACTGGATACGGCCGTCTCCTTCGGAACGGCCCTGGCGGGTGCCTTCTTCGGCAGGAAAGTCAACACTTATTCGGCTTCGAGGATGGGGACCGCCATCTCCAAGGCGGCGCGGCTCCAGAAGGAGAGCGGCGACGTGGCCCGGGCCAGGGAGACCGCCGAGGCCGTCAAGCAGGAAATGGCCGAACTGGAGGACGCGATGAAGGGGGAGATCAACGCCCTCATTCCCGTGGATTCGCCCGAGATGGCGATCCAGGAGGAGTTCATAACCCCCAAGGCCTCAGGGATCAACCTCACCCTCCTGGGTCTTTTATGGCTCCCCTACTCACGGAACCCCCAGGGAGGGCTCACCCCCCTTTGGGGGAAGCGGTGACAGCGCGACCCAAGGAGGCGCGATGAAAAGAAGGAACATCCTTTTCCTGGTCCTGACCGTCCTCCTGGCGGGGGTGCTGCTGGCCTGGGGGAGGTTCGGACCCGCTCCCTATGGACGGGTGGGTGCTCCCGAGGACCCCGGGGTGAAAATCCCGGAGGCCTCGGTGACGGCCGAGCCGTCGCCGGGAAGCGCCGTCGCTCCCGCCCGGAGCGGCGGGGTCGCCCCCAGTCCGGGTTTCCGTCCCGCCCAGGGGGAGCCCTTCAGCCGGGAAGACCTGGAGGCCGCCAGGACCCCCAGGGGTGATGTCATCACCGGGAAGCAGGGTGAGACCGTCTTTGACCCCGCGAGCATCCACCCCGCCGTGGGGGACATGGCCAGGCAAGCCAAGGAGATCATCGAGGAACTGGACAAAAGGACCCTCGAAACGACGGAGAAGGCCCTCGGGGCGCTGCCCTTCGTGTATATACGGCCGGAAAAGGCGGAGCTGCGCCCCTCCGGCGACGGCGTGAAGCTGACGATCACCGTGGACCCCGAGGACATCTCCTTCGGAGCCAAGTGCCGGGACGGGTCGGCCCCGGCGGCGGAGGCCTCGTCGGAGGATGACAAGGAAGGGCAAAAGCAGGGGCGATGATATACAATGGCCCCATAACCGGGGGAGAACTCACCCGGGAGGAGACGATGGAGGTGTTGGATCGATGAGGAAGACCGTTGCGACACCGGGAGCGCCGGCCGCGATAGGCCCTTACAGCCAGGCCGTTTGGGCGGGCGACCTGCTTTTCGTTTCGGGCCAGATCTGCATGGACCCGAAGACGGGCGCCCTGGTGGGGGAGACCGCCGCTGAGCAGGCTGATCAAGTCCTCAGGAACCTGGGCGCCATCCTCGAGTCCCAGGGGCTCTCCTTCGCGAACGTGGTGAAGGCCACGGTTTACGCCAAGGATATGAACGATTTCCAGGCCGTCAACGAGGTCTACGCCAGGTTTTTCGACGCCGACCCCCCCGCCAGGGTCTTCATCGAGGTGGCGCGGCTGCCGAAGGACGTCCTGGTCGAGGTGGATGCCATCGCCGTCAAGGGCTAGAGCATTGACAAAGGGGCGGATAATACGTACTGTTTTACCAACCGGTTAAAAGGCCGGCAGATCCTTTTGTATGGGAGGCATTATCCAAATGCAGGGTACGGTCAAATGGTTCAATGAAGCCAAGGGGTACGGTTTCATCACCCCCGACGAAGGCAACGATGTCTTCGTCCACTTCAGCGCGATCCAGGGTGAGGGCTTCAAGACACTGGCGGAAGGACAGCGTGTCGAGTTCGAGGTGGTGCAGGGAGAAAAGGGCCCCCAGGCCGCAAACGTGGAGAAGATCTCCTGACCTCATTCCTCAAGACATAGCGGGCGAACCATGGCGAGCGGCGGCATCCCCGAGGGGGTGCCGCTTTTTTAAAGGCGGGGAGGATGGGGAAAAACCCTCGCAGGGCTTGCCCTGCGGCGCAAGGGATGGGATAATCCCCTTGAACAAAGCCTTTTCGAGAGGAGGATGACAGAAGTGAACAAATCGGAACTGGTCCAGGCCGTGGCTAAATCGGTGGGCCTCACCAACACCAAGGCGGCCCAGGTGGTATCGACAGTGATCGGCGAGATAGCCGGGACCCTGGCCAAGGGCGACAAGGTCCAGATTGCGGGTTTTGGCACCTTCGAGGTCAGGCAGAGAGCGGCGAGAGAGGCGCGCAACCCCCAGGACCCCACGAAAAAGGTCAAGGTCCCAGCGAGAAAGGTTCCCGCCTTCCGCGCCGGGAAGGCTCTCAAGGACAAGGTCCGCTAGGTTTTCGTCTTATTCCCCTTCCGCCCCTCGACGGGGCGGATTTTTTATTGCCCCGGGACCGCCCCGGCCTGCCGGCTTTCGGGCCGACCCCCTTGCCACTGAAGAGCGACCGGGTTCGGAAGGCCTGACACCGGGGCACTGGTACTTTTTTCCAAAGAAAGAGAGGCCATGGGATATGAAAAACCTCGTCAGGATGAAGCTCGAAGCGAAGGGTACGGTGATAGGGCCCTTCGTGGGGATTGACAGCCCCGACCTGGTGGAGATCATGGGGCTGGCGGGCTTTGACTTTTGCGTCATCGACACGGAGCACGGCCCCATGGACCCGGGGTCCATCCAGGGGCTGGTAAGGGCGGCGGAGCTCTCGGGGATGACCCCCGTGGTCCGCGTCCCCCGCGCCGAGCCCGTGGACATCCTTAAGGTCCTCGACGTGGGCGCCCACTGCATCCACGTCCCCCAGGTGAACACCGTCGAGGCGGCCGAGGCCGTGGCGCTGGCCGCCCGCTACCACCCCGAAGGCATGCGGGGCGTGGCCGTGCCGAGGGCCCTTTCCTACGGGCTGAAGCCGCTGGGGACGTCGCTGGAGGAGGCCAACCGCGAGGTCATGGTGATAGTCCACTGCGAGAGTGCCGCCGGCCTGGAGAGGCTGGACGGGATAGCCGCCGTGGAGGGTATAGACATGATCTTCGTGGGGCCCTACGACCTCTCCCAGTCCCTGGGGGTGCCGGGCGAGATATTCCACCCCTCCATGGTGGAGGCCGTCGCGCGGGCCCTCGACGCGATAAACCGCGCCGGGAAGCCCGCGGGGATCTTCGTCACGACCCCCGAGGAGGCGGCGCGCCGCATCGACGAGGGATTCCGTTACATCGGCTACAGCGTGGACGGCCTCATCTTCGGCAAGGCCTGCGCGGAGGTCGTCAACACCTTGAAAAACCGCAGGCGGGGCACTTGATGCACCCCTCCTGCCTGGTCATGGAGGCCCCGCAGACGGGGCACATGTCCGTATCGGAGAGGGACTCCATCATGCCCTTCTCCTCCATGTCCAGGTAGCCCATGCTGAGCAGCCCGTAGGCTATCGCGTCGGGCACGGACATGATCACCCCGTCGCCGTGCCACACGGGCTGGGAGCCGCCGATGCCCTTCATCTGCTTGATTATGGAGTGCAGCCTCACGCCGCTCCTCAGCGAGAGGGAGATCAGCCTGCCCATGGCCTCAGTGAAGGCCATCGTCTCGTGACCTGATTTACCCATGGTGGTGAAGACCTCCACGGGCCGTCCGTTCACCTCGTTGACCGTCAGGTAGAGGTTGCCGTAACTGGTGGGTATCTTGGCGGTCTTCCCGCCCAGGATGAAGGGGCGCTCCATGGGGCTATCCACCTCCGACACCTGCGGTATCGGGAGGGCCTGCTGGACGGCGGGCTTGTCCACGTAGAGGACCTGGCCCGAACGGCACCCGTCGCGGAAGACGGTGATGCCCTTGCAGTGGGTCTTCCAGGCCAGGATGTAGGCCTTCTCCACGTCCTCGACGGTGGCGCTGTTGGGCATGTTTATGGTCTTGCTGACGGCGTTGTCCACGTATTCCTGGAAGGCCGACTGCATCTTCACGTGCCACTCGGGGGCTATCTGGTGGGAGGTCTTGAAGACCCTGGCGATAGTACCCGGTGATTCGCCCCTTTCCAGGGCCTCCACGTAGTAGCGGTTGCGATAGGAGAACCGCTTTCCCTCCAGGACCTCCTTGGTGAACTCCAGGGCGAAGATGGGCTCTATGCCCGAGGAGCAGTCGGCGATCATGGAGAGGGTACCCGTGGGCGCGATGGTGGTAATGGTGGAGTTCCGCAGCCCCGAATCGGGAAGGGCCGGGCACGCTCCCCTGGAAAGGGCCAGGGCGGCGCTCTCCTGCCGGCCGGCGGCGTTTATTGCCCCCATGATGCTCCTGCCCAGGTCCAGGGCCTCCTCTGAGTCGTAGGGTATTCTCAACTGGAAAAGCATGTCCGCCCAGCCCATCACCCCGAGGCCTATCTTGCGGGTCAACTTGACCATCTCCTCGATCCGGGGGAGGGGGTAGCGGTTCACGTCGATCACGTCGTCGAGGAAGCGCACGGCCAGCCTGGTGGTCAGCCTGATCTTCTCCCAGTCCACCTTGCCGTCTTCCACCATGTGACCCAGGTTTATGCTCCCCAGGTTGCACGCCTCGTAGGGGAGGAGGGGCTGCTCACCGCAGTTGTGGACCACCAGCCCGTTGGCATCAAAGGAGTTTTCGCCCGGGACCGTGACGTCGAACACTTCATCAATGCCGTCGGGGGCGATCGACCCGATGGTGGCCGTGAAAGGATCGCCCTCGGGCCCTTCCTCGTCGGAGCCGAGGGTCTTCAAAAGTTCGTCCTGCCTTCCCTGGTCTTTGAAACCAACCCTTTCGGCGAAGAGACGGGCGCTTGCCCCCGAGACGACCAGTTCGGGCCACCCGGGCGGCAGGGACGGAAGCCCCTCGTCCCCGACCCTGCGGATAGTGCCGACAATGCCAAGGCGGAGGAGCATTCTCTGGGCGGTTTCCAGGGTCGGCAGCGAACACCGCCCCAGGTGAAGGCTCGCTCCCTTTTCCCGTTCATCCCCGACAGAGCCCTTCGCTTCGAAGAGTCCCCTTAGGAAACTCCCGGCAAAAGCCGATGATGTCCCTGTTTCCATCTCCTGGCTGAAACTATTGTCCCTGCCGGGCATCGACGATCCGTCATCCCCGACGGCCCTCAACCCGGCCAGGTAACCCTCTTCGGCGGTGCCCGGGCCGGACCATTCCGGTTCCGACCTATGATCGTTGATCTTTATCCTGTCGCCGGGCCTGAGTTTCCCGGCGGCGACCCATTCGGCGTCTTCCCCGCCGGGGGTTTTCCCTTGCACCCTCAGTACCGGGTGGTCCCCGGTGAGCCTCAGGCTGAAGCCCTCCCTGGTTTCGAGGCGGAAGACCGGTTTTTCCCCGGTTTTGAAAAATCCCTCTTCGGTAGAAGAAACCCTCTTTCCGTTAAGCAAAAGGGTGACCTTCCTGCCGCAAAGGTCCCTGGCAAGTTTGGGCCCCTCGACGGTATGGACCAGGGTATCACCGGTGACGCAGGGGTTGGTCGATGTGATGGGGCCCAGGTGGGACAGGGGGTTGTCCTTGTTCAGTTTATCCAGGAAGACCATGCCGGGGTCTCCGGTTTTCCAGGCCATCTCGCATATCAGCGCCATGAGTTCCCTGGCTTTGACGGTGCGGACCACTTCCCTGGTCCTGGGGTTCTTCAGGTCCCAGTAACCGTCATTTTCCACGGCCCTCATGAAGTCGTCGGTAACGCCCACGGAGATATTGAAGTTGACGAGTTTGCCCTCTTCGGTCTTGGCCTTGATGAAGTCGAAGACGTCGGGGTGATCGGCGTTCAGGATGCCCATGTTGGCGCCCCTCCTCATCCCCCCCTGCATGACCACCTCCGTGGCGTGGTCGAACATCCCCATGAAGGAGACGGGTCCCGAGGCCACCCCGTTTGTGCTGGAGACCTTGTCCCCCCTGGGCCTGAGTTCGCTGAAGTTGTACCCCGTGCCCCCGCCGGATTTGTGTATAAGGGCCATGTGCTTCAGGGAATCGAAGATGCCCTCCATGCTGTCCTCGACGGGCAGCACGAAGCAGGCCGCAAGCTGCCCTCCCTGGCGCCCGGCGTTCATGAGGGTGGGGCTGTTGGGGAGAAAGTCCAGGCGGGCCATGATATCGTGGAACATCTTCACGATGGTCTCGTCGGTGGGGTCCTCCTCGGCGGCGGCGACGGAGCGGGCTACCCTCCAGAACAGCTCGTCGGGCGTCTCGATGGCCTTGCCGTCTTCATCCCTGAGGAAATACCTCTCCTCGAGAACCCTCATGGCATTGTCCGATAAGGATTGGTCCCTCTTTGCCGGGTTTCCGGATCCGTCCATGGCCCTGATCTCCCTTTCTCTTCGCCCCCAGGGGCACTTGATGTGTGGTTAGTATCAGCGATACCCTCAACATCTAGCGTATCACGAACATAGGGACCCTATAATAACCCCCCGGGTCGGGATTGGGTACAGGCCTTTCGTCTCATAGAACTCTCAGGGAAAGGGACTTTGATAGCTCCTCCAGGACCTTGACCCCCCCTATGGAGTTGCCCCTTTCGTCGAGGGCCGGACCCGCTACGGCGACACCGGCCCTCCCGGCCACGGAACCCATGATCCCGCCGCCCACACCGCTCTTGGCGGGGAACCCCACCCTCACGGCGAAGTCACCGGACCCGTCGTAAAGGCCGCAGGTCATCATGAGGGCCCTCAGGACCAGGGCGGTCCTCCTGGTGAAGACCCGCTCCCTGGTCATCGGGTTCACACCGCCGCCGGCCAGGGTGGCGCCCATGACGGCCAGGTCCTCGACAGAGCATTCGATGGCGCACTGCCTGAAGTAGGAGTCGAGTATGTCATCCACATTCCCCTCCATGGCCTCCACGCTCCGCAGGAAGTACCCCAGGGACCGGTTCCGGTCGCTGGTCTCCTTCTCCGAGGCGGCCACCGCCTGGTTCACCTCGAGCCGTTCGTTGCCCGACATCCGGCGCGTCGTCTCCAGCACCGCCGCCACGCGCTCGGAACTGCCGCTGAAGGGAAGCAGCGAGAGGACGAGGATGGCCCCCGAGTTTATCAGCGGGTTCTGGGGTCGATGGGGAGCCCTCATCTCGAGCCTCATGATGGAATTGAAGGGGTCGGCGCTGGGTTCCACCCCGATCCGTGTGAAGACGGCCTCCTCGCCGCAGAGTTCAAGGGCCAGCCCCAGGGATGCCACCTTGGAGATGGATTGCACGGTGATCATCGTGCCGGTATCCCCGGCCGAACAGACCCGGCCGTCGAGCCCGCAATAGGCCGCCGCCAGGGCCATGGGGTCCGACTTGGCCAGTTCGGGTATGTAGGTCGCCACCGCCCCCTGTTCCAGGACGCCCCTGCCGATGCTGACGGCCTCGCCCAGGACGATCTCCATTCTTTTCCCTCCTTTCGCCCTTCCTTCGGGGACATTAAAGACATTCCCAGCTGTTATTATAAGGGCGATCGCCCTTTCGAAACCCCCTTCGGCGAAAAGGAACCGGGGAGACCCGCCCCCGGCGGGGGGACCATCCTGGCGACCAGGGAGAAGGATCTTGAACAGATACCGATCGGTGTTCCTTTCTGACCTGCACCTGGGGACGAAGTGGAGCCGCCCCGAACCGCTCGGGCGGTTCCTCGGCAGGGTGCGGTGTGATTTTCTCTACCTGGTGGGGGACATTATCGACGGGTGGAAGGTTTCGCGCCTCCGCCATCTGAGCGACCCCCACAGGGATATCCTGAGGAGGCTCGGCGCCCTTGCCCGTGAGTCCGAGGTGACCTTCATCACCGGGAACCACGACGAGTTCCTGGACCGCTTCCTGGGCCTGAGGAAGGCCAGGATGTTCTTCCGCGACAGGGCCTTTCACAGGACCGCCGACGGGAGGTGCTTCCTCGTCTCCCACGGCGACGAGTTCGACCGGGTGATCCGCCGTTTCAGGTTCCTGAACGCCCTGGCGGGAAGGGCCTACGAACTGACCCTCCAGCTGAACGCGGCGCTGCCCCTGGCCGGCAGGCACCGACGCTCCATCGCGGGGCTGCTCAAGAGGAAGTTCAAAAACCTCGCCTGCGCTCTCAGCGGCTTCGAGGGGAGGGTCGTGGCCGAGGCGAAGGGGGCCGGGCTCGACGGCGTCATCTGCGGTCACCTCCACAACCCCTCCATCAGGAAGGTGAGGGAAGTGCTCCTCTGCAACTGCGGCGACTGGGTCGAGCACTGCTCCGCCCTGGTGGAACACCCCGACGGCCGCCTCGAGGTGCTGAGCCTCGACGACACGGGCGGCCTCAATCCAGGAAGGCCCTGAAGAGGGACCCCAGGTCGACGCCCCCGATGACCGTATCCTTGTAGACCTCGTATATCTCCCTTCGCGCCCTCTCGAGAGCGGGTGGGCGGACACCGTTACGGATGGAAAGGGCCGCCTCGACCATGGCGGCCAGCTTGTCGCAGGCCTCTACGAGGGAACCGTCGAAGGGGTCCCACTCGTCGGCGTCGTAGAGGGCATCCATCACCGACGGCACGAGACCGGTACGGATCCCGCTGCCTGAAGGGTCCCTGACCTTGTTGGAGAACTCGTCCTCCGTCAGGTAGCGCACCTGTCGCCTCCACCCCTCCGGCAGGAGGGGGAGGAGCCTGGTCTCCATGGATTCCTTCTCGTACTCCTTCACCAGTTCCTCGATCCCCTCGACGGAGCGCTTGACCGGGGAGACGATGTCCCGGGTGAGCACCTCGGGCAGGTCATGGAAGAGCCCGCCGTAGAAGGCGTTGCGGAGCCTCCCCGGCGATGAGCCCCTCTCCAGGGCGGCGAAGTAGGAGAGGGAGGCCACTACGAAAAGGTGTTCCAGCACCGTCGTGGCGGGCACCCTGGGGAGCTGCGCCCACCGGACCTGGAACCGGAGTTGCCCGCAGAGGTCTATGAAGGCGAAAAGCCCTTTTTCCGCCATCCCCCGCCGCGCCAGGATCTCCCTGACCCCCGCCAGGTCGATATGCTCCCCCACCCGGATCTCGATCTCTCTCCGGGTCTCCTCGATCCCCCAGAGGTCGCGGTTGAAGCGGTAGATCATCCGGAACTCCCAGTCCGTGGCCAGGAAATGGGCGGCCCGGAGGATGACCTTCTCCCTCATCGAGTAGAGCGGGTCCTCGAGGTACTCCCTGAAGCGTCCCCAGAAGCCGCCCGCCAGGGGCTCGAAGGGACCGGCCAGCTTTTCCAGGACGAACCTGTTGAGCCTCGGCCCGTGCCTTTCCATCATCCTGTGGAAGACGGGGGGTTTTATGTCGGTCAGCACCACCCTCTGGAGGAACTCGAAGAGCCCGCCCTCGACCAGGCGTAGCCAGTCGGGCCCGCCGCCCCGGTCCTCCTCACAACGGGCGATGACCCAGGCGATGATCATCTTGTGGGCCTGCTTGGCCAACTCGGTGAACTGCCCGGGCCTGGCGTGGTCATTCCATCTCGTCATCGAGGCCGCCGAAAAAAGGGTCTCCACCACGGCAGGCGTTATCATGGCCGGATCCTCCCTTGAGGGGCCGCCGGGGGTGCCGCGCGCCCCGTCAACTATGACTCTATCATTATCATCCAGAGGGGGATGTGGGGCAATGAAAAGGTCCGACGCCGCGGGCTGCGAAGAAAGCGGGGCGTGCCCTTCGAGGGGAGGGAATTACGAGGCCGACCACGGGTAACGTCAGAGCCGCCGCCGGGGCCGGGATCCGCGCCTATCGCCGGGTGCAGCCCCCCGAGAAGCGGCCCCTAGCCCCCGAGGTAGGCCCTCCGGATCTCCGGGTCCCCGGCAAGGTCCGGGCCGGGACCGCTCTTGACGAAAAGCCCCGCCTCCAGGATGTACCCCCTGTCGCTTATCTCGAGGGCCTGGGTCGCGTTCTGTTCCACCATCAGCACCGTCACCCCTTCGTCCCTGATGCGGGCTACGGTCTCCATGACGACCTCCACCAGGAGGGGCGCCAGCCCCAGGGTGGGCTCGTCCAGCAACAATATCTCAGGCCCGCTCATGAGGGCGCGAGAGATGGCCAGCATCTGCTGTTCGCCCCCGGAGAGGGTGCCCGATCGCTGGGCGAGCCTCTCGCGCAGGATGGGGAAGAGTTCGAAGCACCTTTCCATCTCCGCCTCGATCTCATCGTCGCCGGCCCTCCGGTAAGCGCCCATGAGGAGGTTCTCCCGGACGGTGAGGGCCGAGAAGAGCCGCCTCCTCTCCGGGACCAGCGCGAGGCCCAGGGCCACCACCTCGTGGGGCTTCCTCGGCATGGGGCTCCCCTTGATGGTGACCCTGCCGCCGGAGGGGGGGACGACCCCCGCCAGGGTCCACATGATCGTGGATTTGCCGGCCCCGTTGGAGCCCACAATGGACACGATCTCCCCCTCCTCCACCGGGAAGGAGACCCCCTGGACGGCGTGGATGGTACCGTAGTGGACGTGGAGGTCCTCGACGAGCAGCGCCTTCATCGCCGGCCCCTCTCCTTCCCGAGGTAGGCCGCTACCACGGCGGGGTCGGCCCTCACCTCGTCGGGCGTCCCCCTGGCGAGAAGGGCGCCGAAGTTCATGACCACGATGGGTGAGCAGATGTTCATCACCAGGTCCATGTGGTGCTCTATGAGGAGGATCGTCACTTGGAACCGCTCCCGGACCTCGGCGATGAGGTCGGCCAGGCCCCGGGTCTCCTCGGGGTTCATCCCCGCCGCGGGTTCGTCCAGGAGGAGGAGGGAGGGCTCCGTCGCCAGGGCCCTGGCGATCTCCAGCTTCCTCTGGAACCCGTAGGGGAGGTTGTCGGCCTGGGTCGAGGCGAACCTCTCCAGCCCCAGCACCTCGAGGAGCCCCAGGGCCCTTTCGCGGAGTTCCCTCTCCAGTCGGCGCGTCGACGGCGTCCCCAGGAGGGAGCCCAGGAAGCTGCACTGCTCCCGCTGGAAGAGGGGCGTCAGGACGTTGTCCAGGCAGCTCCTCCTGTTGAAGAGGCGGATATTCTGGAAGGTTCGGGCTATCCCCCTTCGGACCACCCTGTCGGGCCTGAGCCCCGTGATGCTCTCGCCCCTGAAGAGCACCGAGCCCGCCGTGGGCCGGTAGAGGCCGGTGACGATGTTGAAGACCGTGGTCTTGCCCGCCCCGTTGGGCCCGATGATGCCGGTGATGCTCCCCTCGGCCACGTCGAAGGAGAGGGAATCCACGGCCCTTATGCCGTCGAAGTGCTTCGTGAGGCCCCGGGCAGAGAAGAGGGGCGCCGCGGGGGTGTTCACGGCCGCCTCCCCTCCGACGGGCCCGCCCTCTTGCCCCAGAGCGACGAGAGCTCCCGGTAGCCCATGAGGCCCTGGGGCCGGTAGACCATGATCAGCACCAGGAGCAGCCCGTAGGCCACGAGGCGCCACATCTGGGCCACCCTGAGGGCCTCGGGGAGGGCGATGAAGACGAAGGAGGCTATCAGCGGGCCGGTGATGCTCCCCATCCCGCCGGCTATCACCGCCGCCAGCAGCTGGGTGGACTGGGTGAGGGTGAACATCACCGGCTGGATGAAGGAGAGGAAGTGGGCCAGGAGCCCGCCGGAGAGGCCGCAGAAGACGGCGCTGACCACCAGGGAGAGGAGGCGGGTCCGGAAGAGCCGCACGCCGGACAACTCGGCCGCCACGGGGTCCTCCCGGACCGCCACACAGGCCACGCCCCACCGGGAGCGCAGGAAGTTCCGCGCGACGACCACGCCGCCGGCCAGGCAGAGGAGCACCACCGGGAGGGTGGTGTGATCGTCGATACCCGGGAGCCCCCGGGCGCCGTTGGTGATGCCCAGGTTCTCCAGGATGACCCTCAGGGCCTCGCCGAAGCCGAGTATGGCTATAGCGAAGTAGTCGCTCCTCAGCTTCGCCCGCAGGGTGGGCACTCCGATGACGAGGCTCACCGCCCCCGCCGCCGCCGCGCCCGCCGCCAGGGCCAAAGGAAAGGGCACGGGGTAGTAGTAGGTCAGGACGGCCGACGTGTAGGCGCCGACGCCGACGAAAGCGGCGTGGCCGAAGGAGAACAGTCCTGTGAAGCCGGTGAATATGGAGAGGCCCAGCACGGCTATCATGTTTATGCAGGCCAGCGTCACGATGGAAAGAATGTAGTCCACGGCTAGACCTTGTCCTCGCTGTCGATGCCCATGAGGCCGTTGGGCCTCCAGACCAGGAAGGCGATGAGCAGGGTGAAACTGAAGACATCCCTGAGGACGCTCGACACGTAGGTGGAGACGAAGGTCTCCACCATCCCGAGGATGAGCCCGCCGGCCAGCGCCCCCGGGAGGCTCCCCAGCCCCCCGATGACAGCGGCTATGTAGGCCTTGTTGGTCACCCAGCCCATGGTGGGGTAGACCAGGTACTTCACCCCCAGGAAGACGCCCGCCACCCCGGCGAAGCCCCCCGCGAGGAGGAAGACGACCGCGATGAGCCTGTTGAGATCCACCCCCATGAGAGAGCACATGGTCATGTCGCAGACGCCGGCGCGGATGGCGATGCCCGTCCGGGTCCGCCTGATGAAGAGGTGCAGCCCGAATATGGCCAGCAGCGCGAAGAGGAAGGCACCGCCGTCGAGGAGGCTGACGCTGCTCCCCCAGAGGGTCACCACCTGCCTCCCGAAGAACTCCGGGAAGGCGTAAAAGCGGGAACCTATGGTGGCGTAGACCAGGTTCTCCAGGAAGACGGCGCACCCCATGGCGCTGATCATCAGGTAGAGGGAGGGGGCCTTGCGCCCCCTCAGGCTCGAGTAAGCCAGTTTTTCGTTCAGGACGGCAATGATGCCGGCCCCGGCGACGCTGCCGGCCAGGACGAGCCCGAAGCCCAGGTTGAGCTTCGTGGCCAGGGCCAGCCCCACGTAGGCGCCGAGCATGATGACCGCGCCGTGGGCGAAGTTGCTGAAGTTCAGCACGCTGAAGACCAGCGAATAGCCCACGGCCATCAGGGCGTAGATGCCGCCGATGGAAAGACCCGTTATGACCGTCTGGAGGAACACTCGCTCTTCACGCCGCCCTTTTCCCGGCTAGTCCACGGAGACGTACTTCTTGACGAACTTGAAGGTCCTGCCGGCCACGTCCACCTGCTGGATCACGGCGGGCTTGTCCAGCGGGTCGTGGTCCTCGGGGTTGATCGTCAGGACCCCGCTGGTCACCTTTATATCCTTGAGGTTCGCCAGGGCCTCGGCGACCTTCGCACCGTCGGTACTCCCCGCCGCCTTCATGGCCTCGACGATCATGATCAGGGCGTCCTGGGCCATGACCGGGTTGGGGAGGACGGGGTCTTCACCGAAGGCGGCCCGGTACTCGGCGACGAAGTCCTGGATGTCGGGGTCGGCGAGATCCGTCAGGTTGACGAAGTAGCCGCCGTCGATGGCGCTGCCGCCGAGGTCGATGAGGTCGGGGCTGCCCCAGTTGTCGGTGCCGAGGAGCGTGGCCTTTATGCCGATGTCCCTGGCCTGCTTGGCGGCCATGGCGGCCTCCTTCTGGCTCGTGGGGATGAAGATGACGTCGGGGGCCAGTTCCTTGATCTTCCCGAGCTGGGCCCGGTAATCGAGCTCTTCCGTACGGAAGGCCTCCTTGGCCACGATGGTGCCGCCCTTAGCGGTGAAGGCCTCCTCGAAGTACTTCGCGAGCCATTGCCCGTAGTCGGAACCCACGTCGTAAAGGATGGCCCCCTTCCGGGCCCCCAGGTCGGTGATGGCGAACCGCGCCGCCACGGTACCCTGGAAGGGGTCGATGAAGCAGGGGCGGAAGGCGAAGGGCCTGACCTTGCCGGTCTTCTGGTCGATCGTCACGTAGGGGTTGGTGGCCGTGGTGACCACCATGGGTATGCCGGCCTTCTCGAGCACCGGGGCGGTGGCGATGGAGTTGCCGCTCTGGGCGGGGCCGATGACGGCCACGACGCCGTCGGTGACGAGCCGCCTGGCGACGTTGACCGACTCCACGGCGTCGTTGCGGTTATCGTAGCGGACGAACTCGATCCTCTTCCCGAGGACCCCGCCGGCCTCGTTGATCTTCCCGGCCAGCATATCGAGGGCCCTGGCCTCGGACTGCCCCCACATGGAGGCACCCCCCGTCAGGGAGACGGTGTGCCCTATCCTGATGACGTCGGCCGCCGGGGCTGAGCCGGCGAGGGCGACCAGGATAAGCGCTGCCAAAAGTGCTGCGGTCCTTCTCATCTCTTACCCCTCCTTGGGTTTTGACCCGACATCCCCCGGCGAATGTCTGACCGGGGGTCCTTTCGGACGGTTCCTAACTTTTCGGCTCCCCAGGCCCGCGGGAAGGTCCCTTACGTGATCCTTCCAGTAGGTGCTCACGTCCCTGATGATGTTGTCGATGTGCCTCGTCATGGCGGCCTCGGCGGCCGCGGGGTCGCCGGCGGCGATCGCCTCGTAGACCGCCTCGTGGTCCGCCCCTACCCTGCTTCCCACCTTTGTCCTGATGTACTCGAAGAAAGAGGCTCCCTCGCCGCTCTTGCGGATTATCCCTATGGCCGACTGGAGGACCTTGTTGCCCGAGATCCGGGCCACCTCCTCGTGGAACTCTCCGTCGGCGGAGGCCATGGGCTCCCCCCTGGCCAGGAGGGCGTTCTGCCTGTCCAGGATGTCCCTGAGGGCCGCCACGTCCCCCGCGGTCCGAAGCCTCGCCGCCAGGGCCGCCATCTCCCGTTCGATGGCCCTCCTGGCTACGAGTATCTCCAGGAGCATCTCCCTCTCGCGGGACTTCACTGCCTCGAGGAAAGCCCCGGTGGAGACGATCTTTTCCCTCTCGGACTGGAGCAGCGAGAGCCGTTCCTCACCGGCGGCGGTGAGGAGACGGCCCTGGAAACCGACCCTGGTGGTGAAGCCCCGGCCGTCGAGGTCGCGGAGCAGGCGCCCCACGGAGGCCTCGCTCAGGTCCATACCGTTCTTCGCGAGTTCCTCCCGGATCGAGCCCGCCCCGAGGGGCTCCGTCGAGACCAAGAGAAGGTGAAGGACGAAGTATTCCTGTTCTGCGAATTCCTGTGCCATGGACCCTCCCGGAAAGTACCGCTCATCATTGATGACCGGCGACGCTCACACCAGTTTATCGCCAGATCCCGTTTTGTCAAAGGTTTTCGGGGCCGGATCCTGGATCCGTTCCTTTTCTTCAGGAGGGGGAAAGGGAAAGCGCGCCCGATGCCGGGGGCACCTTCGCTTTCGGCCGCCCCGGAGAGGAGGCTCAAGGCCGGAAAGAAAAAGGGCCTTCGCACCCCCCCTTCGTCGCGGGTGGGGGTCCTAAGGCCCACAAACCAGTGGGGTTTACCCCCTAGCGCTCCCAGTAATGGCAGCCCAGGCCCTCTTCCCTGGAACGGGCTCCCCATTCCGGCACGGGGGGGACGCACTCGTCCTCGGGAGGTACCATCAGTTCCAGCAGGGCCGGCCCCTCACCTTCGAAGAAGCCGGCGAGGGCCGAGGCCAGTTCCTCCCCCGTCGAGGCCCGGAAAGACTCCAGGCCGTAACTTTCGGCGAGGGCCCCGTAGTCGACCGCCCCCAGGTCGGTGGCGAAGTGGGGCTTGCCGTAACTGAAGTAGTTCGTCGCCCTTATCCAGCCGAAACTGCCGTTGTTGAAGAGGACGACCTTGAGGTTCCTCCCCAGCCTGGCGGCGGTCTCCAGTTCTCCGGAGGTGAAGCCGAAGCTGCCGTCGCCGATGAAGTTCAGGACCGTCGTGCCGGGGCTCACGGCGTAGGTGGCCCCTATGGCGGCGCCGAGGCCCCACCCCAGCGCCCCCATGGCGTAGTTGGTGGCGAAGTAGCGCCCTGCCTTGGGGACCCTCCAGAAGGCGGCGGGGTAGACGGCGCTCATCCCGGGGTCAGCGACCACCACGGAACCTTCCGGCATGGCTTCGGTCACCATCATGGTGGCCGTCCGGGGATCGAGGCAACCCCCCCTGGCCATGGGCTCACCTCCGGCGGGGCGGCCCCGGAGCGGAGCCCCGCTCCCCTTCACCGGCAGGGCCAGGTCATCGGCCGCCTCGAGAATGGCCCCCAGGGTGGCCTTCACATCCCCGTGAAGCAGGAGGCCGTCGCCGAAGGAGTTGCCCAGGTCGCCCTCGGATATGTTCAAGTGGATGAAACGGACCCGCCCGGGCTCCCGGGGGAGTTTCCACCCGTCGGTGGCCACCGAGTCGGTGCTGCAGCCCACGTAGAAGACCAGCCCCGCCCCATCGAGGAAGGAGTTCGAGAAGTCCGTGCTACCCCGGGAACCGATCACGCCCACCGAAAGGGGGTGGAGTTCGCCGATGCTCCCCTTCCCGTTGATCGTCGTGGCCGTGGCGAGGCCGAACCTCTCGGCGACGCGCTCGACCTCCTCCCAGGCTCTCGATGTGAGGACGCCCTGGCCGCAGACCATGACTCCCCTCTCGCAGGCCGCGAGCCGGCGGGCGGCCTCGGCGGTCTCCTCCCGGCACGGCAGGGGCCGCGTCCCCGGACAGAGCCCGAAACGCTCCTGGGCGGGCGGCAGCGGCTGGCCGACCTCCTGGGCCAGCACGTCCTGGGGAAGCCTCAGGTGCACCGGCCCGGGGCACCCCGAGACGGCCACGCGGAAAGCCCTGCGAACCAGGAAGGGCACGTCGTCGCCGTGGTGGGCCGTGAGGCTCTCCTTCGCGAAGGGCGCGAAAAGGGACCCCTGGTCGAAGCCGGTGAGGGCATTGCGCTTCTCCACCCCCAGGGGGATGTCCGTCGTCAGGACCACCATGGGTATGGAGGACCGCCGGGCTTCGACGACGCCGGGGACCATGTGGGTGGCCCCGACGCTCGGCCCCTCGCAGACGCCGGGACGGCCGCTGACGCGGGCGTACCCGTCGGCCATGTACACCGCGTGGCGCTCGTCGCGGGCCATGACATGGGTGACCTTTTCAAACCTCTTCCACTCGTCGTAAAGGCCCAGGGTCGTCTCGCCGGGGAGGCCGAAGACGTACTCCACCCCGTAGCGATGGAGCATCTCCAGAAGTGCGCGGGCAGCGTTCATCGAATACACCCTCTCCTTGGTTTCATACCCTCCCTCTCCCCCGGCGGGCGCCCGCGGGGAAGGGGGTGCGAAATAAGCCGATACCGGCGCTCTTAGAAGAGGCTCTTTTCCCACTGGTCGGAGAAGACCGTTTCCTCCAGTTCCTTTCTCACCCTGGGGGCCCTCTCCTCTTCCCTGTCGTCGGGAGAGAGCGTATCGGGGTCCCCCTCCTTGCCTATCACGAAGGCCACCATGGGCCTGAAGCCCTCGGGCACTCCGAAGGCCGCCCGGACCCTGTCGCGGCTGAACCCCGCCATGACATGGACCGACCAGCCCATTGACTCGGCCTGTATTATCAGCTGGGCTATGGCGAGGCCGCAATCGAGGCCGGACCAGGGGTTGGGTTTTTCGTTGTACTCGAAGGCCTCCCTCATGACCTGGAAGGCCAGCAGCGGTGTGTTGCGGACCCAGGCCGCGTTCGCCTGCGTCAGGCACCCCAGCGCCCTGGAAAAGGCCTCGGGGTCGTCCCTGGTGGTCACCAGGTACCTCCAGGGCTGGTTGTTGAAGCACGAGGGCGCCCACCGGGCGGCCTCGAACATCGAAACCAGTTCGTCCTCGGTGGGGACCTCCAGTTTGAAGGCCTTGGGGCTCCATCGCTTGGCCAGGAGTTCCATTATGGGTCGACGCGTCTTGGCGGGCTCTCTGGACGTGTGCAAAGTCATCGCTCTTGTCCTCCTCTCAAGGTACCCGGCGGAGTGACCTCCGCGCAGGGCGACCAGGATGGTACCTGCCCATTTTAGCAAAAGGGGGGACCCGGGAGCCCACCCATTTCCCTGGGTTATAATGACCCTGGCAAGGGAGGGTACCCCCAAAAGCGGGAGTGAGGTCATGAAGTACGACGTGATCATCGTGGGGGCCGGGCCTTCGGGGCTCTTCGCCGCCCGGGAACTGGCGGCGGCGGGCAAAAGGGTGGCGATCCTGGACAAGGGGAAAAGGATCGAGGACAGGCATTGCCCCCTGAAGGAGGGCAAAAGCGACATCTGCCTCCACTGCAAGCCCTGCAACGTCACCTCCGGGTGGGGCGGGGCCGGTTCCTTCAGCGACGGGAAGCTGACCCTCACCCCCGAGTTCGGTGGCAACCTGGAACAGTACATCGGCCGGGGGGAGCTGGTGGAACTGATAAACGTCGTGGACGGCATCTTCGTGAAGCACGGTGCCAGCCGGAAGGTTTTCTCCCCCGACCCGGCCTTCGCGAGGGATCTGACCACGAGGGCCAACACCGTGGGCCTGAGGATCATCCCCGCCCGGATAAGGCACATGGGGACGGACCGGTCCAGGGAGATCCTCAAGAGCATGTACCTGGAGATATCGCCCACCTGCGATGTCATGATGGGGACCCCGGTCGATTCCGTCATGGTAAGGGACGGCAGGGCCGCGGGGGTGAAACTCGCCGACGGGAGCGTCCTGGAGGCGGGGGCGGTGCTGCTTGCGCCTGGCCGCGAGGGCTCACCCTGGATGGAAAGGACCGTCGCCTCTCTCGGGCTGGGGATAAAGTCCCTGCCGGTGGATATCGGGGTCAGGGTCGAGATCCCGGCGGGGATAGCCGAAGCCGTCACGGACCAGTTCTACGAGGTCAAGGCGATCCTGGACACCCCCACCTTCGACGACCAGGTCAGGACCTTCTGCATGTGCCCCTACGGCGAGGTCACCACGGAGTACATGGAGCAGCAAAATATCCTGACCGTGAACGGTCACAGCAATCGCGGCGGTGACGGGCGCACGGGCAACACCAACTTCGCCATCCTGGTGAGCACCGACTTTACCGAACCCTTCAAGGACCCCAACGGGTACGGCAGCCACATAGCCAGGCTGGCCAACATGCTGGGGGGCGGTGTCCTGGTCCAGCGCCTGGGGGACCTCAAGCAGGGGAGGAGGTCCACCCCCGGCCGGATCGCCAGGGGTCTGGTGGAGCCCACGCTGAAGACCGCCGAGCCCGGCGACCTGTCCTTCGTCCTGCCCTACAGGCACCTGAAGGGGATACTGGAGATGATCCAGGCCCTGGACGTGATCATGCCGGGGATCAACGGCAAGCACACCCTGCTCTACGGCGTGGAGGTGAAGTTCTACAGCCTGAAGCTCTCCCTGGACCGCGACCTGATGACCAGCGTGCCGGGGCTCTTCGCCTCCGGCGACGGCGCCGGCGTGACCAGGGGGGTCATCCAGGCCTCGGCCAGCGGCATCGTGGCCGCGAGGGGAATATTAAAGAACCGTGGAACATGAATCGGGAATCGCAAATCGGAAAACCTCCCGCGAGTTCATCGCGGGGTGAACGATAGAACACGCCAATGGATGGAACCTAAACCCCAAGCATGCATCGAAGATGAAGTTCTTCAGATCGTCTTGGAAACGATCCTTAATTTCTTGTTTCAGGCCTGGTGTTTTGGAAACCACGATTCACGACTTACGATTCACGATTTACGCACAGGGAGGTCAGATCATGAAAACCATTGGACTGATAGGCGGGCTGACCTGGGAATCCACCATCGAGTACTACCGCATCATCAACGAGGAGGTCGCCCGGAGGCTCGGCGGGGTACACTCCGCCAGGATCCTGATGCACAGCTTCGACTTCCAGGATATTGACACCCTCATGCTGGCGGGGCGTTGGGAGGAGGTCGGAGCCAAGGCGGCGGAGGCCGGCCTCGGGCTGGAAAGCCTCGGCGCCGACTTCCTCCTGATCTGCTCCAACACCATCCACAAGGTGGCCGAGGCCGTTTCGGCGACGGTGTCGGTCCCCCTCATCCACCTGGCCGACGTGACGGCCAAAGCCGTCAAGGAAAAGGGCATAGGCAAGGTTGGTCTCTTGGGGACGATCTTCACGATGGAACACGACTTCTACAAGGGACGGCTGGCCCAAAAGCACGGCCTGGAGGTCCTGATCCCGGAAAAGGAGGACAGGGCCTTCGTGAACAGGGTCATAGACGAGGAGCTCACCCTGGGTGAATTGAAGGAGGCTTCGAGGGCACGCTTCCTGGGGATCATCGATGACCTGGCCCGCCGGGGCGCCGGGGGGGTCATCCTGGGCTGCACCGAGATCCCCCTGCTGATAAAGCAACCCGACACGGCCGTCACCCTCTTCGACACGACGCGACTGCACTCCCTGGCGGCCGTCGAGGAGGCCCTCAAGGGGGACTTCTGAGCGTCAAAGGACCCCGAGGAAAATCCTTGAAAACCTCGGGATCGGGCGGAATCGGTCAAAAAAATGGGATATTTCCCTTCAAGCGGGAAAATCACTAACCTATACTGACTAATATATTTGACCTTTACTGACGAATTTTGGTATCCTCTCCCCAGGTAAGCAAAAGGAGGGGGTTTTTGATGAGACAACTGATTCCGTTCGGCAGGGGAATGGGCATATTCGACGAAATGGACGATCTCTTCAGGGGTTTCTCCGACGCCATCAGGCCCATGACGCGAAGGTACGTTCCCGTCGACCTTTACGAGGAGAACGACGAGGTCATCGTCAATATCGACGCGCCCGGCTTCGACCCGTCCCAGATAGAGATCAAGACGTACTCCGACAGGGTGAACGTGAGTTCCAAGGTCGAGGAGAAGGCCGAGGAAGAGTCCGGCAAGACTTGGTACATGAGAAGGGGCGAGAGGGCCATGAATCTCTGCGTGACCCTTCCCACCGAGGTGGACCCCGAGAGGTCCCAGGCCAGTTTCAAAAACGGGGTCATATCACTGCGGCTCCCCAAGAGCAAAGCGGTACAGGGCCGCGTCCTGGAACTGAAGCAGGAATAAGGCCCGCCCTATTACGGGTCGAGTGCTCCTTTTTTGAAGGATAAGTGTATTGGGGCGGCGGCTGACCCCGCCGCCCTTTTTTCGATGGACCCATAGAAAAGGCGCCGGCCATAAAGCCGGGCGAACCCCAGGGGGGATCCGTTGATGCCAGAGAAAGAGACCTTCCAGTTCCAGGCGGAGGCCAGGCAACTCCTGGACCTGATGATCCACTCCGTATACTCCAACCGCGATATCTTCCTCAGGGAACTTGTGTCCAACGCCTCGGACGCGCTGGACAAGCTGCGCTTCGAGGCCCTGACCGATGAGGACCTCGCCCCCCTCGCGGAGGACCTCCACATCCACATCGAGGTCGACCCCGGGGCCCGGACGCTGACCGTCTCCGACAACGGCATCGGCATGACCCGGGCGGAACTGGTGGACTTCATCGGGACCATCGCCCGGTCGGGCACGAGGGAATACCTGGAACTGCTGCGGGGTAAGGGCGCGGGCTCATTCCCGGAGGAGCTGATCGGCCAGTTCGGCATCGGCTTCTACTCCTCCTTCATGGTGGCCGACAGGGTCTCCCTGGTGACGCGACGGGCCGGCGAGGCCGCGGCCTGGAAGTGGGAGTCCGCCGGCGACGGGAACTACACCCTCGAGGAGACCTCCCGCGACGCCCAGGGGACTTCGGTAACGCTCCACCTGAAAAAGGACGAGGAAGACGAGACCGCCAGGGATTACTCCGACCCCCCGGTGATCGGCGAGATAATCCGCCGTTACAGCGACTTCGTGGCCTGGCCGATCCGGATGAAGTCCGTCGACGGCTCCCTGGAGACCCTCAACTCCATGAAGGCCCTCTGGACGAGGCCCGAAGAGGAGGTCACCGGGGAGGAGTACGACGAGTTCTACAGGCACATCACCCACGACTGGAACAAACCGCTCAGGAGGGTCCTTTTCAAGGCCGAAGGGGGGATGGAGTTCAGGGCGCTGCTGTACATCCCGCCCAGGGCGCCGCTGGAACTCTTCACGAGGGACCTCTTCAAGGGCATCCAGCTCTACATCCGCCGGGTCTTCATCATGGACGACTGCCGCGAACTCGTGCCCGAGTACCTCCGGTTCCTCCGGGGCCTCGTGGACTCCGAGGACCTGCCCCTCAACATATCCAGGGAGATGCTCCAGCAGAACCGGCAGGTGGAGACCATAAAGAGGAGCATCGCCAGGAAGGTCATCGATTCCCTCTCGGCGATGCTGAAGGAAAACAGGGCCGCCTACCTCGCCTTCTGGGAGAACTTCGGGAAGGTCCTCAAGGAGGGGATCTTCTCCGACGGGAAGAACCGCGCCAGGATCCTCGAGGTCTCCCTCTTCGACACGACAGGGCCCGACGGCCCCGTGACCCTCGACGAGTACCTGGCCAGGATGCCCGAAGGCCAGGAGGAGATCTACTACATCACGGCGCCGAGCCTGACGGTGGGCAAAAACGCCCCACACCTGGAAGCCTTCACCGAAAGGGGGTACGAGGTGATCGTACTCAGCGACCCCGTGGACGAAATATGGTCTCCGGCGGTGGAGGACTACAAGGGCAAGAAGTTCACCTCCCTCTCGAGAGGGGCCGTCGAAGTTCCCTCGTCGGCGGGGGCGGGTGAGGCCGGCGCCTCCGGTGAAGGCCTGGAGACCCTCCTGGAGGACCTGGGCAAGGCCCTCTCGGGGGAAGTGAAGGAAGTGAGACTCTCCGGCC
>Ga0209718_1000662_pt1 | contig 44713 bp, 39 predicted proteins | sample AD_JPNAS1_MetaG_FD_184420 | JGI IMG/M metagenome (GOLD analysis project Ga0209718, IMG submission 184420) | Active sludge microbial communities of municipal wastewater-treating anaerobic digesters from Japan - AD_JPNAS1_MetaG (SPAdes) (version 2) | ecosystem: Engineered > Bioreactor > Anaerobic...
CCGGCGGCGAGCGCAACCGCGTGCACCTCGCGCGCCTGCTCAAGAGCGGCGGCAACCTGATCCTGCTCGACGAGCCGACCAACGATCTCGACGTCAACTCGATCCGCGCGCTGGAGGAAGGTCTCGAAACCTTCGCCGGCTGCGCCGTGGTCGTGAGCCATGACCGCTGGTTCCTCGATCGCGTGGCCACGCACATCCTCGCCTTCGAAGGCGACAGCTACGTGCACTGGTTCCCCGGCAATTTCACGGCGTACATGGAAGATTATCACCGCCGCAAAGGCCACGACGCCGACCGCCCCCACCGCATCAAGTACCGCAAACTCTCGCGGTAAACGCGTCCCCCGTTCGCCTGCGCGCCGAGCCCAGCCCGGCGCGTCTCTGGCGCCAAGTCTGCGCACGAGCCTGTCTGTTAACAGGCTCGACTTGAGCGACGTCCGGTGACTTGCTCGCCCTCGTCAGCCGCCCCGCATCGCCCCGATGTCCCCTCAATCTTCCTTAGAAACCACAACCCCATGCCCGCGCGCGTCATCCCGATTCAGTTCGTGAAGCGTAGTAAGGCAGATATCATTGTTAGGCAAAAACATGAATGAAGATGCAAGGCCGTTGCTCGCCAGAAAGATGAGCGGAAAGAAATCCGTATCCGTGAAATCGGATGAAGTGATTTTGACCCATGATCGAGGGACATATTCAATTCCACTTTCTTTGTTTTCATCACTGGATTTGCTGATGAATCAGATACATCATCTGCAGGAGAAAAACTGGTTAACGACTGACATGCTAATTGAGATTCTGGAAGTGCACATGACATATCGAGGAAAGTGAGTTTACAGTAGATTTCTAGAAGAGGCGGTCACTTAAAACGCACTATTATGCTTCTTGGATATATAGCCTCTTTAATTGTTGGGGTTGGCCTTTATTTTGCATTGGCAAAGATCCCGTTTAAGTACCGTTGTTCAATTACCCTATTGGTTACGGTGCCCCTCCTTGTTTCATGGACTCTGTTTTTGCTGTCTATAAGCGATAAGCCACAAGAAGGGGCCAGGACGGTTGACCCATTTACCAGGGTAGGGGTAATGGCGACGGATGCCTCTCAAATTCGGAAGGTTGATCAGAGGGTGTGGCTTGTTCGGCACAGTGAGTTGTTTGAACGAGCCGATCTGAGTGATTATTGCGCAATAAACGATCACATGCAAAGCTTACAGGTGGAAGCTAATTTGAGCCATGGTGCAGCCTACCTCATTCCGATGCCGCAGGGACCAACGCTAATGATGCTTAGTTCGGAGCCAGAGGAGATAACTAAGCCTGAAATGGATAAGCTATTCTTGCTCATCGAACGAGAGTTGTTGAAGCGACTCGAGTCGCGAAAAAGCCTCCCAGTCAAAGTTCTAAAGACGCCCATAGCAGGGGCAGCCTCTTAAAGCGCATATGCACCTCATAGCACTTTTTATTCTATTAGGAGTTATGCTTGCTGGGTGCTCGCCCAAGCAGAGGCATGTGGAATATAATTTGCCTCTTCATTTTGTGGAAGAATCCTCAGATAAATATATTTTTGAGAAAATTGGTAATGTGAGGCCCATTGCGCTCGAAGAGATTCTGTTGATTCCGGTCGTCGAGGATGGGGTGATCAATGGGGTTCATGTGAAGAACGCCATCGGCTCTCCTGTAAGTTACAAACCCGGGTCGACGCTTGATGGTCTTGTGTTTAGAGGGATTGATCGGTGGGGATGTAGACGCTATATTGCTATTGCACGTGGTTTTTATCTGACGGAGGTTCCGCATGCTTTTTTTTATACAGATGTTGTTTCTGGTGTGCGGTGTAAGCTGGTGGAGGTTACTCCTTTGGCAGTTGGTGCGGACCGCGACAAGTATACGGAAGCGCTTGTGCGTGAGTTGAGGAGTGGCGCGATTGATGTAGGCCAAGATGTGGATCTTCTTCAATCGAACGACTATTCTGTGATCGTTCGTGCAGCGACGCTAACGAGTTGGATCGTAATGCCTCTGACGGGGCACCGGAAAGGACTGGTTGCTTGGGGGACACCTGGTAAAAAAGTACACGTATGCTTTTCCGAAGAAGATATTAGGATGGTCGAAAGATATTTGAAGGCCCCGTAATAAAAAGGCCCGTAGAAGGGACGGTCTCTTAAAACACTACTTATCATGGGTTCTGAGCGGAAAGAAATATTTGGTGTACTCCTGCTTGTTGTTGCAATTGCAGCTCTTTTGTCTGGGATTCATACATATAGGTATAACTTGAGAGTTAAGTCTTTCGAGTTTGCCACAGGACATTGGCCAATTGTTGAGGCGCGTGTTTTGGATCTAAACAGAAGTGCAAGACGTGCCGGACTTACATATCGCCCTGTGGTTTGCTATATTTTTAATGGTCCGTTATAGGGACAGGCTGATAATGGCTGCGTAAGCTGCTGGTTATTCGATCTGATTTCGTGGCTGGGTGGGCCGGCGCTTGTTGGGACGATCCAAGGCCAAGGTCTCGCGCAGAGGCGCTGAGGCGCGGAGAACACCGGGGCGGCTGGGGCTTGCGGCTGTGTGTGGGCGGGGAATCGCTGGCTCCCTTGACTCGGCGGACTTCGGTTATAACAGTTGTTGCATGATCACTCAGAGCAAAGTCCGAAAAGTGGGCAACTCCTTGGGCTCCATTCTTCCCAAGGAAGTCATCGCCGATCTCAAAGTCCAGGAGGGGTCTGTGCTCTATTTCACGGAGGCGCCTGACGGCGTGCGCATCACGGCTCAAAACCCGGAGTTTGCGCAGAAGCTGGAGGCGGCCACGAGCTTGAGCCGGCGCTACCGCAACGCTCTTCGGGAACTCGCCAAATGAAACCGCCCCTGTGGATGGACCGGGCGACGACGCTCGCCATCCATGACATGATGATGGCCGAGCATGGCGGCTTGGTCGGCGTGCGCGACGAGGGGCTGCTGGAGTCGGCTCTGGGGCGCCCTGAAAATCTGTTTCACTACGGCACGCCGACGCTGCCTGAAATGGCCGCGGCGTACGCCTTTGGCATCGTGCGCAACCACCCGTTTAACGATGGCAACAAGCGGACCGGGTTTCTGTTGGCGGCGACGTTTCTCGAGGTGAACGGGCTCAATTTTTTCGCGACGGAGGAATCGGTCGTGGTGAGCACCCTGGCGCTCGCCGCCCAAGAATGGGATGAGGCGGCCTACGCCCGCTGGCTGTCCGAAAACAGCGCCCCGCTCTCGTGATTTGAAACGCGCACGCGTTCCGCTACTCGATTTCTCGGCGTAGGGGCGCAGGCTTGCTGCGCCCTCTTTGCCTGGAATTCGCTCCGAGCCCTCAACCGAGGGCTCAACAAAATTGTGCCCCTGCGGTGGAGCGGCCCGGGCGGGCGTGGCGGGCGCTCAGAGATCCACTTGCGAGAGGATCATCATCAGGCCCTGACGCGTGGTCACGGGCTTGGCGGTGACGAACAGGCCCATCCGGTACTCGGGGTATTTTACGAGGATGAATGCCATGTCTTCGCCGTCCTCGTCGGTGATCTGGGCGAAGAGCGCGTCGTGCCCCTTATGTGTGAATCGCGACGCCTTGGCGCCCGCGAGCCGCTCGAGTTTTTCGCCGATGCCGGCGCGCTGGGCCATGATCGTGTAGCCCTTTTCGTCGGAGCCCACGAGGATGAGGCCGTGGTCGCCGTCGGTGGTGATCTCGGGCATCCGCTGGCAGCCGGGCATCTGCACCTTGGCCACGGCTTTTTGGAATTGAGCAAAGGTCAACGTGGAGGCGGGGCCGTCGTCGTCTTCACCGGCTTCGTCATTGCCGCCGGAGAAGCCGCCTTGGAGGGCGGAGAGGGCGTCGCCATCCATGCCCTCGGGCTCCTCGAAACGGATGCCGGGGGGCACGGCAAAGCGCGAGGCCGGCACGTCTGTGTTTTCCTCGAACTTCCGGGCGGTTTCCTTGACGGAGAAGCCACCCATCGAACTCTCGAGCCGCAGCACCTGGCCCTTGTATGCCCAGCTCTTCACCTGCATCAGCTCGTACACGTCGCACTTGCGGCCGAGTACGGTTTCCGCGGGGAGCCATTTGCCGCCGTTCTTCTCGACAAACTCGCGGAGGTTTTTCGGTAGCGTGCCGTCGGCGGCCATTTTCCCGGCCATCGCGACGCCGAGCATCTTGAAGGCGGCCATGTCCATCTTTGTGCCGGTCTTCGCCAGCAGGTCGATGGTATGCACGGTGTCGCCGTCGATGATCGTGAGGACCTCCTTTTGCTCGATGCTTTTCTGGCCAAACACCTCGGTCTTGGTCGTCGATTTTTCGAGGGTGGCGGATTTGCGTCCGTGGTCGATGAAGCACTCGGAGCGCGTCCCGGTCATGGTGGTGCCGGGGCCGGTGGTCGAGAGCTCGTACTCGATGATCGCGGAGGCGAGCTCGCGGGCGCCGGAGTCGGCGGCGCCGAGCACGGCGGCCCAAGGGAGGAGACACAGAATAAGGCGGGGGAGACGTGGTTTCATGCGTTGGCTGGGAGGGAGATGGCGGAATTGCCATCGACTGGCGCCACGCTCTCCGTGGCCACGCACCGAGGCGAGCTTTTCTGCGGCATCGACGCACGGGCGCCAGCGGCCCGGGTTGTCGGTGTAGGGGCGCGCCCTCTTTGAGTGGAATTCGTTCCGAGCGCTCAACCCAAGGCGTAACAAGATTGCGCCCCTACGGTGGAGCGTCCGAGCCATTGGCGGCGGCTTCAGGCTGGGTTGACCTTGATCGTGTGGCGGACGCCGTGAGGCGTTTGCAGATGGCTGCGGGCCGCCCATGGATCCCCTGATCCTGCGTTTCGTGCTTCGGGCGTTGCGGCGTCGCACGCGCTGCATCTCGTACTCGGCACGGGAGTGATCCGCGTTGCTCGTGTCTTGCATCTACGCCCGAGCCTATCCAATCCGCCCATAGTCATGACGATTACGCACAATGCCGCCGCCTCGCGTTTTGAATACGCCCATGAGGGGGCGGTCGCGATTTGTGAGTACCGACGCATCGGCGGGGTCTGGGATTTGTGCCACACCTACGTGCCCGATTCGATGCGGGGGCAGGGAGTCGCAGGGGAACTGGCGCGCGCCACCTTGAACCACGTGCGCGAAGCGGGTGGGCGGGTTCGCCCCTCCTGCTCATACATCCGGGCCTTTATTGAGCGGAACCCCGAGTACGCGGCCTTGCTTGAAAACGGAGCCCCGCGCTCGTAACGGCAGGCCGAACGTGCTTAGGGGCGAAGACTTGCTGCGCCCGCTGGGATCCAATCTGCCCCGAGGGCTCAAACCAGGTCGCAACACGATTGCGCCCCTACGACGGAGCCACTCGGTCGGGCGTGGCCCGTGAATGCGGCGCGGCGTCAGGCCGGGTTGACCTTGATCGTGTCTTCGGCGGCCCAGGGTGTGGCGGAAAATTCGATGGCCTCGGCCTCGGCGGCGGCGAGGTAGCGGTGCTCGATGTTGGGCGACATGGTGACGAGGTCGCCGGCTTTCAGACGGTGGACGGCGGTGGCGCCGGACTCGCGGTCGCGCGTGGTGAGCTCGACCTCGCCGTGCAGCAGGTAGAAGCACTCGGTCTTGCCGGGGTGATAGTGACCGCCGCGCGGGATGCCGGGCTTGAAGCCGAGGAACGCGAGGAAACGGATCTCGGGGCAGGCGGGGTGCAGGAGCGCAAATTCTCCCTGCGGGAAAAAGAGGCGCTTGGGGCCGGTGTCGGAGTTGGCGCCTTCGTGGCAGGGCAGCGGGCGGATGTCGATGCGGGCGGGCATGGGCCCATTCCTCCCGAGTTCGCGGCGCCGTGTAAAGAGGGGGATTGGTTTGCTCGAAAAACGAGCGATGCGCGTCCGGAGTGGGACGCGCATCGCGGTGGAGGAATCGCGGAGCTCGTGTGAGGCGGCGCGGGATTACTTTTTGAGGGCGCTGGGGTCGCCGGTGGGGGCGGGGGCGTGGTCCTCGGCGGCGGGTTCACCCAGCAGTTCGGTGAGGATCGGCTTCAGATTCTTGGCCCAGACTTCGTAGCCCTTGAGCGAGAGGTGCAGGTTGTCGACCGTCATGCCTTCGAAGAGCTTGCCGTCCTTGTCGGCGAGCTGGTCGTTGATGTTGAGCAGGCGGATCTTTTTCCCGTCGGCAAACGTGACGATGCGCTCGTTGGCGGCGGCGACCATCTTGTTGGACTCGGGGTTGTCGTTGCGCGGGAAGATGGGCAACAGGATGATCGTGGCCTCGGGAGCCTTGGCCTGGATGATGTCGAGCAGGGCTTTGACGCCCTCGGCGGCATCTTCGGCGCAACCGGGCCGGGGTTTGTCGCCGATGTTGTTGGTGCCTGCGAGGAGGACGACGACCTTCGGGTGGATGCCGTCGAGCTCACCATTCTGGATGCGCCAGAGCATGTTGTGGGTGGAGTCGCCCCCCCAGCCGAAGTCGGCGGCGTTCCAGCCGTGAAAGCTCTTTTTCCAGTGGGCGAGGAAGTCGGGGTAGTCGAGCGCGCCCCAGCGGCGGGTGATCGAGTCGCCCATGAAGTAGACGTCGATTTTGCCGGACTTGGCCTTTTCGAGGAGCTGCTGGTGGGCGATTTTGCCGGTCTCGTTCCAAGGCGGGAAGGCGGCGTGTTCGGCGTCGGCGGAGCAGGCGGCGAGCGCGGTCATCGAAAAGAGGCAAAGCCAGGAACGGATCGTTTTGAATGGGTAGGTTTGCATAGCTTTAGGGTGGAAACTCAGCCCGCGCAGGCGGGGCGGGCGCGCCGTGGTAGGAAGCGCCGCGCTCACGATCAGGGCAACGCCGGAGTCGCGCGAGCCGCCCGGTCTGCATTCGTTTGCCGGTCGCTGGCGCGCGCCGCCTGCCGGCGTGCGCCCTTTTTTGCGCGCCTGCGAGACGCCAGATTTCTCGTCGGGGCCGGCAAAACGGGGCCGGTGGTGTTTGCGTGTGCGCGTGGGAGCGGCCAACTTCCGCAGTCCCGCCCCATGACCGTCTTTATCGAAATCCTGATCATCTTCCTCCTTCTTCTGGCCAATGGCGTGTTTGCGATGGCGGAAATCGCCGTCGTGTCGTCGCGAAAGGGGCGGTTGAAAAAACTGGCCGGAGAGGGCGCTGCGAACGCGAAGGCGGCGCTACTTCTGGCGGAGCGCCCGGACCGGTTTCTCTCCACCGTACAGATCGGAATCACGCTGGTGGGGGTGCTGGCGGGGGCGTTTGGCGGGGCCACGCTTTCCGGCAAGCTCGCCGTGATCATTGGCCGCATCCCGGTGCTGGCACCGTATGCCACGGCCATCGCCATTTCCCTGGTCGTGGGCGCGATCACCTACTTTTCCCTCATCATCGGAGAACTCGTCCCCAAGCGCATCGCCCTCAGCAACCCGGAGCGTCGCGCGATGCTCGTCGCCCGTCCGATGACCGGCCTCTCGGTCCTGGCCGCTCCCGTCGTGTGGATCCTCACGATCTCTTCGGATGCCGCGTTGAAGTTTCTCGGGTTGAACAAGGAGGTGGAGGCGCCGCCCTCGGAGGAGGAGGTGTCGCATCTGATCGAGCAGGGCACCAGCGCGGGGGTGTTTCACAAGGCCGAGCGCGCGATGGTCGAGGGCGTGCTGCGCCTCGACGAGCGCCCCGTGACCTCGATCATGACGCGCCGGCCGCGGATCGTGTGGCTCAACGTCGCCGATGCCGACGATGTGAACTGGCGGAAGATCGTCACCAGCGGGCATTCTCACTTTCCGGTGTACGAGGGCACGCGGGACAACGTGGTCGGCATGGTCTCCGTGAAGGCCCTCTGGGCCAATGCGGCCATCGGGCTGCCCAACGGCATCCGCGATCATCTCGTGGCGCCGCTGCTCGTGCCGAGTTCGATCAGTGCCGTGCAGCTGCTGGAGACCTTCAAAAAGAGCGGCAAGCACCTGGCGCTGGTGACCGACGAGTTTGGCGGCATCCAGGGACTGGTGACCCTGATCGACGTGATGGAGTCGATCGTGGGCGACATGCCGGAGGCCGGTGCGCGCCATTCGCCCGATGCCGTGCAACGCGACGACGGCTCGTGGCTGGTCGACGGCCTCATGCACGTGGAGGAGCTGCGGAGGCGTTTTGCGATGCCGACGCTGCCTGGCGAGGAGGACGAGGATTTCGAGACGCTCGCAGGTTTCGTGGCGGACCGGCTGGGGCGCATCCCGAAAACAGGCGAACATTTCACGGTCAACGGCTGGCGTTTCGAGGTGGTCGACATGGACCACCACCGGGTGGACAAGGTGCTGTTGCGCCGGCTCGACGAGGCGACGGCGACCAGCACGGTGCGCTGAGTGCCCCGGCCCGCGCGGCTCCCAGGGGCTCGCGCGTGGCAAAAGGGCCTTGACGGAGGTGCGACCGGTTGCACGTTCGCGCGTCAAAAGGGTTCCCCGCCCGTACCGGGCTGGGAAGTTTCTCAATGGTAGGGTCACCATTGGACGTTCATTCGCCATTTGCCGATCGATCGCCCGCCTCTCGTTTTTCGAGAGGTCCGTGCCCATAGCGGGTGTGATGGGTGAATCGCCTGGCGTCATTTGACAGGTGACACGCGTCGCTCAACGCTCCGCGCGCGCCTCTGCCGCTCCACCGCACCCATGCCATCGCTTCTCATCACCCTTCTCCTCGCGCCTTTCGTACTGGCCGGCTTCATGCCGCTGGCGGCGCGTTGGCTGGGATCCAGGGTTGGCTGGCTGGCGCTGGCAGGCCCCGTGGTGAGTCTCTGGGCGGTGGTGAGGCTGCTTCAGTTGCCCGCCGCCGCACGCGAGGCGGTCTCCTGGACGTGGCTGCCGAGCCTGGGCGTCAACGCGACCTTTGCGCCAGACGGGCTCGCGCTGTTTTTTGCGCTGGTGGTGTCGGGCATCGGCGTGTTGGTCACGTTTTACTCGGCCCATTATCTGGACAATCACTACCGCGACCACGGGCGGTTTTACTGCTATCTGCTGCTCTTCATGGGCTCGATGTTGATGACGGTGCTGGCGAGCAATCTGCTGGTGCTGTTTGTGGCGTGGGAGCTCACGGGGCTGACTTCGTTCCTGCTCATCGGATTTTTGCACGATAAGGAGGACTCGCAGCGGGGCGCGCGCATGGCGCTGTTGACGACGGCACTCACCGGCCTGGCGCTTTTGGCGGGAGTGGTGCTGCTGCGGGTGGTCTTCGGCTCGTTTGAACTGAGCGACATCATCGGCGCGCCGGTGCCGGCCGGCCGGGAGGGATTGCTGCTGGCGGCGTTTCTGTGCTGCTTCACAGGTATCGCGGGCAAGTCCGCCCAGTTCCCCTTCCATTACTGGCTGCCCAACGCGATGGCGGCGCCCACCCCGGTGAGTGCCTATCTGCACTCGGCGACGATGGTGAAACTCGGCGTGTTTCTCGCCGCCCGCCTGCTTCCCGTCTTTGGCGGGCTGGAGAGCTGGATGCCGGTGCTCACCGGTTTTGGCTTCGGCACACTGCTGCTCGGCGCGGTGCTCGCGCTCTTTTCGCAGGATCTGAAGGGCGTACTGGCCTACACGACCGTCGCTCAACTGGGCCTGCTCGTGGGCTACTACGGACTGTTTTCGCACGGGGTGCCCGTCGTCTGGGACTACCTGCATATCGCCAATCACGTGTTCTACAAGGCATGCCTGTTCATGGTCGTGGGCATCATCGATCACTCGGCCGGCACACGCGATTTGCGCGAGCTGGGCGGACTGTGGCGTGCGATGCCGGCGACGGCCTTTGCGGCGATCCTCGGGGCGGCGGCGCTTGCCGGCCTGCCGCCGACGACCGGTTTCCTCAGCAAGGAGCTGCTGCTCCAGAGTGTCTTTGATTTTCACGCGGCGCATGCCGGGTGGGCGGGCTGGTGGCCGGTGGTGGCCGTCGTCCTCGCCTCGGTCATCAAGGTCACGGTCGCGGCGGGGTTCATCCACCGCGTCTTTTTCGGGCGCATGCCCGGAAAGGTGGCGGCGCATTTCCATGCACCATCGGTGGGCGTGCAGCTGTCGCCGCTGTTACTGGCCCTGGCCGCATTGCTCGGCGGACTCTTTGCGGCGGACTTCGGGCGCTGGACGCTCTCGTTTGGGGTGGCGGGGCTCCACGCGTTTACGGCGCCGGAGCTTCACCTGTGGCATGGGCTCACGCCCGCGTTTCTCACGAGCGTGGCAATTGTGCTCGCGGGGCTGGCGCTTTACGCCGGAGTGGGGCGCCGCCGGTGGGCTCGAGTTTCCATCCCGAAGCGTGTGCGCTTCGATGTCGCTTTCGAACGGCTCACCGAAGGCGTGCCCTACGCGGCGCGCCGGCTCAACCGCCTGCTCGGCTTCGAGACGCCGCCGGCCTTTCTCTTTGCGGTGGTCGGGACGATGGTCTGCGGCGTGGCGGCATACGTGTGGACCACGCGCGACGCCTGGGCGCTGCTGCCCGGCGCCTGGGAATACTGGCCGCGCGCATCGGGCGGCTGGGTGCGCTGGGGCGTGGTTGCACTCGTGGCGGCCGCGGTGCTGGCGGCGGTGTGCTGGCGGCGCGCGATCCCGCAGCTCTTCGCCCTGTCGGTCGTCGGCGCGTCGATCGCACTTTATTACGTGCTCTATCAGGCGCCGGATCTGGCGCTGACGCAGTTGCTGGTCGAGACGATCACGCTGCTGCTGGTGCTGCTGGTCGTGCTGCGCCTCCAGCGGGCTGGCGTGGAGTCGGAGCCGCTGCCGCGGCGTCCGGTGTGGACGCGCGGTCTGCGGCTGGCGCTGAGCGTGGGCTTCGGGCTGATGCTCGGCGCCGGGGTGCTCGTTTTCCAACAACCGCGCACGGAGGCCTGGACGGGTGGCTTCTATCTGCAAAACACGCTCGCGCTCGCGAAGGGCACCAATGCCGTCAACACGGTCGTGGTGGACTTCCGCGGCTGGGATACGCTCTGGGAAATCGCCGTGCTGCTCATCGCAAGTCTGGGCGTGCTCGGTCTGCTCGCCCGTCGCAGGCCTCCCGGTTGGAGCGGCTCAGTGGCGGATCAACACGATCTGTTTCCCGTGCCGAAAAATCTGATCCTGCGGGCGGTGGCGATCGGGGCCTTTGTGCCGCTGAATCTGCTCGCGCTGCACTTGTTCCTTCGCGGGCACAATCAGCCCGGCGGCGGCTTCATCGCGGGTCTGGTGACGGCGCTTTCGCTTTTGCTGCTGGTGTTTGCCATCGGCGTGCATGGAGTCCGGCGCTGGCTGCGTTTCAATCCGATGACGCTCGCGGCGGCGGGCGTGGCGCTGGCGCTCGGCACCGCGCTGCTTCCGGTGTGGCAGGGCCTGCCGCTCCTGCACCATCTGCACTTTTATCCCGGCGGCTTTTACCTGGGCACACCGATGCTCTTCGACCTCGGCGTGTACTGCGCCGTGGTGGGCGTTTCCCTGAAGTTGATTCTCCCGCTGATGAAGTCCGTGCACAACCTACCTGCCTTTGTGTCCGAGGAGGAAGGCGCCTTCATGTCCAAACTCGATGAGCCGATCGACCTCCCGTCCGGCACGGGCGGGGCGAAGCGGAGTCGTGGAGGTGACGCATGACCAATCAGCTCGAAGCAGCCTGCCTGGTCGCCATCCTCGGAGCGGGTGGTGTGTACCTGTGCCTCTCGCGCCGGTTCCTGCGCATCCTCTTTGGATTCCTGCTCCTGTCCAACGCGGCCAATCTGGTGCTGCTGGCGATCTCGGGCGACCCCACCGGCCGGTCGTCCGGCACGGTCGGGGCACCCGGTGCCGCGGCCAATGCGGTCGACCCGCTGCCGCAGGCGTTGATCCTGACCGCGATCGTGATCGGGTTTGCCGTCGCGGCCTACCTGACGGTGCTCCTCTACCGGCTGTACACCGATCGCGGCGGGGCCTCGCTCAACTCGCTTTATGCAGACCCGGCGCGCGGGGGCGCGGCACGGACGGAGAAAGGGAGGCTCCATGAGTAATCTCGCCGCACTCCCCGTCGTCCTTCCCGTCGTCATCGCACTGGCGCTCGTCCTCTGGCCGAAACCCACGGTCTTCCGCCGGTCGCTGGTCGGGCTCGTGCTGGCTGCGTTGCTCGGGTTTGCGCTCTGGCTCGTGGCCGAGATCGCCGTGGCGGGCCCGCTGGTGTTGCGCGTCGGCGGCTGGCCCGTGCCCTACGGCATCGTGCTCGTAGCTGACACGCTGTCGGCCGTGATGCTCGCCCTGGCCTCCTTCACGGCGCTGGCGTGTGCCGCCTATGGCTTTGCGGAGACGCCGATGTCCGAGGAGCACCCGCTGCGCCTCCCGCTCCTGCTCTTTCTGCTCGCCGGCATCGATCTCTCGTTTCTCACCGGAGATCTTTTCAACCTCTTTGTCGCATTCGAGGTGATGCTGCTGTCGTCCTACGGACTGTTGACGCTCGAGTCCGGCGCGCGCGAGTCGCGCGGCGCGTTGCCCTATCTCACGATCAACCTCGTGGGCAGTGCCCTCTTTCTGGCGACATGCGGCTTTGCCTACAGCCTCCTGGGTACGCTCAATTTCGCCGAGATGATCGTGCGGGCCGACGCGCTCGCGGGCGACCCTCGGCTCACGCTTCTCGGCGGTCTTCTGATGTTGGTGTTCGGGCTCAAGGCGGGGGTGTTTCCCCTCTACTACTGGCTGCCGACGAGCTATCCGATTCTCCCGGCGCCCGTGGCGGCATTCTACGCGGGCATGCTGACGAAGGTCGGCGTGTATGTGCTCCTGCGCGTCTTCGGCACGGTATTTCCCGCGAGCGAGCACGGGCTCCATACGACGCTCGCCTGGGCTGCGGGTTTCACGATGGTCGTCGGCGTGCTCGGTGCGGTGGGGCAGGCGCGCGTGCAGGTGATTCTCTCGTACCATATCGTCAGCCAGATCGGTTTTATGGTCCTGGCCATCGGGCTGCATTCGGTGGCCGGATTTGCCGCGGCCATCTTTTACATCATCCACCACATCGTCGTGAAATCCGCGCTGTTCCTCGCGGGGGGTGTGATCATCCGGGCAAACGGCACGGACGATCTTTCTCACACTGGGGGGCTCTGGAGGACGGCGCCGTGGCTTGGCCTGCTGTTCCTGTTCCAGGCGATGTCGCTCGCGGGCTTGCCGCCGCTCAGCGGATTCTGGGGGAAACTCATGATCATCCAGGAGGGTTTCACTCAGTCGCAGTGGACGCTCGTCGTCTGCTCGCTCGTGGCGAGCATCCTGACGTTGGTCAGCATGCTGAAAATCTGGCTCGGGGCCTTCTGGCGGGGAACGCCATCCGGCCCGGTGTGTTATGACCGGCGCGCACGGGCGATGACCGCCGTCGGCCTGGCCATGGTTGCGGTGTCGCTCACGATTGGGCTGGGAGCCGAGATCTTCCTGCGCGTGGCGGACCGCGCCGCGCGGGAAACCCTCGACCGCCCGGGCTACGTCCGGACCGTGCTCGGGGCCAACGCCACCCTTTACCAAGATAAACAACCATGAAACGTCCCCTCCGCCATTCCTGGCCGCGGCGGGCGCTGAGCTTCGCCTGGTTTACCCTCTGTTTTCTGCGCGCGTTGATCGTGGCAAATCTCCAGATGGTCCGCGTGGTGCTTTTCCGGCCGCTGCGCTCGCTCGCCCCCGGTTTCATCCAGTACCCGCTCGCAGGACTGTCCGAGTTTGAGGTCGTGATCCTCACTCACTGCATCACCCTCACTCCTGGAACGACCAGCGTGGAGGTGTCGGACGACCGGCGCATACTCCTCGTCCACGCTCTCGACGCCGGCGATCCGGCAGGCGTCTGCGAGTCAATCCGCCGGGAATTGGAGGAGCCGTTGCTGGCTTGGACGCGATGATCGACTGCTGCCCAGTTTATTTCACCGGCTGGTCGCTGCTGCTGCTCGCGGTCGCTGCAGGCGTGTGGCGCATCGCGCGCGGCCCCACCAACCTCGACCGGATCGTGGGATTCGATGCCGTGATGGTCGCACTGGTCGGCCTGATCGTCCTGTTTTCCATCCGCGAGCGGACCGCGGAGTATGTTGAGTTGATCCTTCTGGTGACGGCCCTCGGATTTCTCACCACGGTGTCCTATTTCTACTACTTCTCCCAACCGAACCGGCAGACCGGGGAACACGACGGGGAGGACTCACGATGAGCGCCTGGCATGCGATCGCCGGCGCGGGTTTTCTGATCCTCGGCTTCTTCTTCGTGACCGTGGCCGCAGTCGGCGTCTGGCGCCTGCCCGATGTGTACTGCCGCGCGCATGCGCTCGGAAAGGCGATGACGCTCGGAGTGATCTGTTTTCTGATCGCGCTGGGCCTCTTCGTGCCCGAGGTCTCCTGGTTCAAGGTCGGCCTCGCGGTCGTCTTTCAGTTTGTGACGATCCCCGTGGCCAGCCACCTGCTCTGCCTCGTCGCGTATCGCAAACGCGTGCGTCGCTGGTCGGCCCGTGGCTGGATAAACTGAGCGCGATCCGCGGCGTGCGCGGTCTGTGGAAAACGCGGACGGCGAGTTGGCACGCTTGCTGCATTGGGGTGTTTCGCCCGCTTCGGACCGAGGTCGGCCCGAGCTTCGGGACAACAACCCATGCTAAAATCCATCCGAAATCTTCTCACTGCAGGCGCCCTCGCTGCGACTGCGTTCGTCCCATTCACCCAGGCCGCCGAAGACACCGTCAAGGTGGGCGTGCTCCACTCGCTCTCCGGCACGATGGCGATCAGCGAGACCTCGCTGCGCGATGTGCTCCTGATGGCCTTTGACGAGATCAACGCCTCCGGTGGCGTGCTCGGAAAAAAGATCGAGCCGGTGGTCGTCGATGGCGCCTCGAATTGGCCGCTGTTCGCCGAAAAGGCGAAGCAGTTGCTCGAGCAGGACAAGGTCGCGGTCACCTTCGGCTGCTGGACTTCGGTGAGCCGCAAGTCGGTGCTGCCGGTCTTCGAGAAGGACAACGGGCTGCTCTTCTATGCCGTCCAGTACGAGGGCGAGGAGCTTTCCAAAAACATTTTCTACACGGCCGAGGCCGTGAACCAGCAGGCGACTCCCGGCGTCGACTACCTCCTCGATGAACTCGCCAAGAAAAAGTTCTACCTGCTCGGCTCCGACTACGTCTATCCGCGCACGACCAATCTCGTGTTGAAGGAGTACCTCGCCTCGAAGGGCATCCCCGCCGAGAGCATCAAGGAGGTCTACACGCCTTTCGGTCACACCGACTACCAGCAAATCGTGGCCGAGATTAAGCAGTTCGCCGCCTCGGGCGACGCCTGCGTCGTCTCCACGCTCAACGGCGACACCAACGTGCCGTTCTTCCGCGAGCTGGCCAACTCCGGCATCAAGTCGGAAGACTGCCCGGTCATCTCGTTCTCCGTCTCGGAGGATGAATTCCGCGGCCTGCCCACCAAGGATCTCGTCGGCCACCTCGGCGCCTGGAGCTACTTTATGTCGGTCGACACTCCGGCCAACACGGCCTTCAAGGAAAAGTTCTTCTCCTGGCTCGAAAAGAGCACGGTCCCTGGCATCGAGAAAAAGGGCCGCGTGACCAACAGCCCGATGGTGCTCTCCTATGACGGCGTGTACATCTGGAAGGCTGCGGTCGAAAAGGCCGGCTCGTTCGATGTGGACAAGGTCCGCGCGGCGCTGGAAAGCGGCATCACCTTCGACGGCCCGAGCGGCAAGGTCACGATGCAGGCCAATCACCACCTGACGAAGAACGTTTATGTCGGCGAAACGCTGCCGAACGGTCAGTTCAAGATTCTGAAGTCCTACGAGAGCGTGTACGGCGAGCCCTTCCTCAAGGGTAAGTTCAAGTAAACCGTCCCGCTAATCATCCTCACGAGGGCGGGGCGCAGGCCCCGCCCTTTTTCGTCCACGCCACGCTGCGCCGGAGTCACAAATCTGGCGCGCCACCTGCTAGAACACCTCTTGTCCATGAGATTTCGCTTTTGCTTCTCGCTAGGCTTGGCGCTGCTCCTGCTGGCTGCCCGGCCGCTGTCGGCTGAGGAAAGTCCGTTGGTGCAGGCCTTGCTCGCGCCGACTTCCGCACAGCCCAAATTGATCCGCGCGCTCCTTGAGCAGGAGGATGCGCGCTTGTTGCCCATCCTCGAAGCATGGCGCTCCGGCGAAGTCTTTCTGTACACGGCCGACGGGCAGCGCGTCCCGTTTATCCTTTCGGCAAACGCGCGCGCCGATGGCACGCGTGAGGCACTCGTGGTCGAGACAGGCAGGCCCCTCGCCGATGCGCAAGGGCAGCCGCTGCACTTTCAAGCCGGTACGCTCACGCCGCTCGACACCAACGCCGCCATCCGACGCGCGATTCGCGATGTCACCGAGGTCGCCGGGCTCAGCGCTCCGTCGTCCGACACGCGCCGCGCCGCCGCCGAGCGTCTCGGCCAGTCGCAGCGTGCCGAGCATCTGCCGCTGTTGCAGGCCCGCGCCGAGCGGGAGCAGTCGCCCGAAGTTCGGGCTGCGTTGGCCGATGCCATTGCCCTGGTCCAGGTGAAGCACGGCGATCTCCAGGCTCAGTTGCGCGCCTTGCGCGTGCTCAAGGCCAGCCACCATCTCGGCGTGTTGACGCAGCTCAAGGAGCTCGTTGCCAAAGCCGAGGCAAATCCGGGATCGGTGCCGCCCGCGCTCGTCGAAGCCGCGCGCAGCACGATCACCGCGACGGAGAACTATTTTTTCTGGGTAAACTTCTTCGGCACCCTTTTCCGCGGCTTCAGCCTCGGCTCCGTGCTGCTCGTCACCGCCCTCGGACTCGCCATCACCTACGGTCTGATGGGCGTGATCAACATGGCACACGGCGAGGTCATGGTGGTGGGCGCCTACGCGACCTACATGACGCAGACGATTTTCGCCTCCGTGTTTGGTGCGGAGAGTAGCGCCTTCCACTACTACTTCATTGCCGCGCTTCCGGTGGCGTTCGTCTCGGCCGCCCTGGTCGGCGCGGTGCTGGAGCGCGGCATCATCCAGTGGCTCTACAAACGTCCGCTGGAGAGCCTGCTCGCGACGTGGGGCGTGTCGCTCGCGCTCCAACAGGCGTTTCGCACGATCTTCGGTGCGTCCAACGTCCCGATCGCCACGCCGTGGTACCTCATGGGCAACACCACGTGGCACGACATCATTTTCGCCTACAACCGCGTCTTCGTGATCGGCTTCGCGGCCGTCGTCGTCGTGGGCACGTGGCTGCTGCTCACGCGCACGCGCTTCGGCCTGTACATCCGCGCCGTCACCCAGAACCGTGGCATGGCCGCCTGCATGGGCGTGCCCACGGAGCGCGTCAACATGATGACCTTCGCGTTCGGCTCCGGCCTCGCCGGCCTGGCGGGCGCGTGCCTCACGCAGCTCGGCAATGTCGGCCCCGGTCTCGGGCAGACGCACATCGTGGACAGCTTCATGGTCGTCGTCTCCGGTGGCGTCGGCAATCTGGCGGGCACGGTCTTCGCCGCGCTGGGCATCGGCGCGATCGATCAGGTGTTGCAACCGTTCCTCGGCGCGGTGCTCGGCAAGATCATCGTGCTGGTCGCCATCATCCTCTTCCTGCAGTGGAAGCCCGGCGGGCTGTTCCCCACTCGCAACCGCAGCCTCGACTAATCCAGCCATGTCGCGATCTCTTTTCTCCTCCCGCCAGTGGACGGTCTTCGGCGCGTGCCTGCTGATCTTTGCCGTGCTGCTGCCGGCGCTCAACACGTTCCTGCCGCCCGAGCACTGGGCGCACGTGAGCAACTTCACGATCAGCCTCTATGGTAAATACGCCACGCTCGCGATCCTCGCGCTCGGCGTCGATTTGGTCTGGGGCTTCACCGGCATGCTCAGTCTGGGCCAGGCGTTGTTCTTCGCCCTCGGCGGCTACTCGATGGGCATGTACTTGCTGCTGATGATCGGCCGGCTGGGCCAGTACAAGAGCGACCTGCCCGACTACATGGTCTTCCTCGGCTACAAGGCGCTCCCGTGGCACTGGCAGCCGTTTCACAACTTCTGGTTCGCGCTCGGCATGGTGGTGGTCGTGCCCGGCCTGCTGGCACTGGTCTTCGGATACTTCGCGTTCCGCTCCCGTCTGAAGGACGTCTATTTCTCCATCCTCACGCAGGCGCTCACCTACGCCGCGGCGCTGATGTTTTTCCGCAACGATTTCGGCTTCGGCGGCAACAACGGTTTCACCGACTTCAAGTTCGTCCTCGGTCTCGACATCAACGCTCCCTCGACGCGTCGCCTGCTCTACGGCGCCTCGATTCTGCTGCTCGCCGGCGTGTTCCTGCTCTTCCGCTGGCTCACCTGCACCAAGGCCGGCCAGATCATGCAGGCGATCCGCGACGGCGAAAACCGCGTGCGCTTCTCCGGCTACAACACCGCCCACTATAAACTCTTCGTCTTCGTGCTCGCCGCGATGGTCTCCGGCCTCGGCGGCGCGCTCTACGTCGCGCAGATCGGCATCATCAACCCGAGCGAGATGACGCCAGACAAATCGCTGGAGGCCGTCGTCTGGGTGGCCGTGGGCGGCCGTGGCACGCTGCTCGGCCCGATCCTCGGCGCCGTCTCCGTCAACGCACTCAAGAGCTGGGCCACGCGGGCTGCGCCCGAGCTGTGGCTGTTCCTGATGGGCGCCCTATTCATCGTCGTCGTGCTGCTGCTGCCGGGCGGTCTCGTCAGCATCCCGGCGCGCCTCAAAAAATGGTGGGCGCGTCGCCAGGCACCGCCACCCGAGGCCGACGAAAAGCCGGCCGCACCCGTCCACAAACCCTGATCTTGAGGGACCAACCCTGATCCGACCATGAGTCGCAAACTCCTCCTTTCAGTCGAAGACGTCTCGAAAACCTACGATGGTTTTCGCGCCATCAACCAACTCAACTTCTACCTCGACGAGGGCGAACTCCGCACGGTGATCGGCCCCAATGGGGCCGGCAAATCGACCTTCTTCGATCTGCTCTCCGGCCGCGCCAAGCCGGACACCGGCAAGGTCGAGTTCGACGACATCGACCTCACCAAGCTCGACGAGTGCACGATCAACCAGCTCGGCATCGGCCGGAAATTCCAGGCGCCGTCCGTGTACGTGCAGCTCACCGTCTGGGACAACATCCGGCTCTCGCTCAAGGGCCCGCGCTCCGTCTGGTCGTCGCTCTCCCGCCGGCTCTCCTCCACGCAGTCCGACCGCATCGACGAGATTCTCCACCTCATCCGCCTCGATGGAAAGGCGCGCCTGCTCGCCGGCCAGCTCGCCCACGGCGAAAAGCAGTGGCTGGAAATCGGCATGTTGCTCGCTCAGGAGCCGAAGCTGCTGCTCGTGGATGAACCCGCCGCCGGCATGACCGACGAGGAAACGCACCGCACCGGCGAGCTGCTGATCAGCCTGGCCGGCAAACACAGCCTCGTCGTCGTCGAGCACGACATGACTTTCGTGCGCCAGATCGCCGCTGGTCGCAAGGTGACCGTGCTCCATCAGGGTAGCGTGCTCTACGAGGGCTCTTTCGATCAGGTGCAGGCCCACCCGAAAGTCCGCGAAGTCTATCTCGGCCGGGGAAAATAACCATGGCACCTCTCCTCCAACTTTCCTCCATCGAAGCCGACATCGGCGGCTCGCGCATCCTGCGCGGCGTCTCGCTCGACGTTTCGCCCGGCGAGGTCGTCTGCCTGATGGGCCGCAACGGCGTCGGCAAGACCACCACGCTGCGCGCCATCATGGGCGTGCGCCCGATCCGCGCCGGTGACATCCAATTCGACGGACGCTCGATCAAACGCCTGTCCACCGAGGCGCGTGCGCGCGCCGGCATCGGCTACGTGCCGCAGGGCCGCGACATCTTTCCGCACCTGACCGTCGAGGAAAACCTCCAGATCGGTCTGGCCGTCCACGGCCGGCGCGGCGCCGAGGCCAAGGCGCTGCTCGACCGCGTGTACTCGCTGTTTCCCGTGCTCAAGGAGATGCTCTCCCGCAAGGGCGGCGTGCTCTCTGGCGGTCAACAACAGCAGCTGGCCATCGGCCGCGCGCTGCTCACCAAGCCCAAGCTCCTCATCCTCGACGAGCCCACCGAGGGCATCCAGCCGTCCATCATCGATCAGATCGGCGACACGTTGAAAAAGTTGAAGGACGAGGGGCTGGAGCATCGTCCCTTCCGCGAGGAGGTGCGCAACGCCGTCAAGGCGCTTAAGCAGGACGGCTCGCTGGCGATCCTGCTCGTCGAGCAGTACGTCGATTTCTGCCGCGAGGTCGCCGACCGTTTCTACGCGATGGACCGCGGCGCCGTCACCATCTCCGGCCCGATCTCCGAGCTGACCGACGAGGTCGTCAAGGAGCACCTGCAGGTCTGACGCATCGCACCTTCTAGTCTCCAAAACCCATGCACCTCACACCTCGCGAACGCGAAAAGCTGCTGATCGTCGTTGCCGCCGATCTGGCCCGCCGCCGGCAGGCACGCGGCTTGAAACTCAACTATCCCGAGGCGGTCGCCATCATCACCTACGAGATCATCGAGGGCGCGCGCGACGGCCGCTCTGTCGCCGACCTCATGAGCTACGGCACCACGATCCTCAAAATCGCCGACGTCATGGAAGGCGTGTCGGAGATGATCCACGAGGTGCAGGTCGAGGCGACGTTTCCCGACGGCACCAAACTCGTCACCGTCCACAACCCGATCCGCCCATGATCCCCGGAGAAATCATCCCCGCCGACGCGGCTCCGCTCGCCGCCAACGTCGGCCTGCCCGCGCTCACGCTCGATGTCACCAACACCGGCGACCGTCCGATCCAGGTGGGCTCGCATTTCCACTTCGCCGAGACCAACTCCGCGCTGCGCTTCGACCGTGCGGCGGCGCGTGGCTTCCGGCTCGACATCCCCGCCGGCACGGCGGTGCGTTTCGAGGCGGGCGACACCAAACGTGTGCAACTCGTCGCGCTCGCCGGCACGCGCGAGGTCTACGGTTTCAACGCCCAGGTAAACGGCCGGCTCTGAGCCGCGCCCCAACTCTTCTCCCATCGCTTCCCCATGAATCTTTCCCGTCGCCAGTATGCCGAGATGTTTGGCCCCACGGTGGGCGACCGCGTGCGCCTCGCCGACACCGAGCTGTTCGTCGAGGTCGAGCGCGACCTGATCGCCGAGGGCGGCGGTTACGGCAACGAGATCAAGTTCGGTGGCGGCAAGGTTATCCGCGACGGCATGGGCCAGTCGTCCACCGCCGGCGATGCCGAGTCGCTCGATCTCGTCATCACCAACGCCCTGATCCTCGACGCCCGGCTCGGCGTGATCAAAGCCGACATCGGCGTGAAACACGGTTTCATTGTGGGCATCGGTCACGCCGGCAACCCCGGCATCCAGAGCGGGCTCGGCTCGTTCTACGCCGACCCGATGACCAAGAAGAAAAACCCGATGATCGTCGGCGCCTGCACCGAGGTGCTGGCGGGCGAGGGTTGCATCGTGACCGCCGGCGGCATCGACACGCACATCCATTTCATCTGCCCGCAGCAGATCGACGAGGCGATCAGCGCCGGCATCACCACGATGCTCGGCGGCGGCACCGGCCCCGCGCACGGCACGTACGCGACCACCTGTACGCCCGGCGCCTGGAACATCCACCGCATGCTGGAGGCCGCCGAGGCCTACCCGATGAATCTCGGTTTTCTCGGCAAGGGCAACTGCGCCACACCCGCGCCGCTGCGTGAGCAGGTGCTCGCCGGTGCCATCGGGCTCAAGTTGCACGAGGACTGGGGCACCACGCCCGCCGCCATCGACACCTGCCTCGGCGTCGCCGACGAGCTCGACGTGCAGGTCGCCATCCACACCGACACGCTCAACGAGGCCGGCTTTGTGGACGACACGATCCGCGCCTTCAAGGGCCGCACGATCCACACGTTTCACTCGGAAGGTGCCGGTGGCGGCCACGCGCCCGACATCATCCGCGTGTGCGGCGAGGCCAACGTGCTCCCGTCGTCCACCAATCCCACGCGCCCCTTTACGGTCAACACCATCGACGAGCACCTCGACATGCTCATGGTGTGCCACCACCTCGATGCGAAGATCCCGGAGGACGTCGCCTTCGCCGAATCGCGCATCCGCCCGGAGACCATCGCGGCGGAGGACCGCCTGCACGATCTGGGCGCGATCTCGATCATGTCATCGGATTCGCAGGCGATGGGCCGCATCGGCGAGGTTATCATCCGCACGTGGCAGACGGCGCACAAGATGAAGGCGCAGTTCGGACACCTCTCGGGTGCATCGCATCCGCTGGCCGACAATTTCCGCGCGCTGCGCTACCTCGCGAAGTACACGATCAATCCCGCCATCGCGCACGGCATCTCGCACCTCGTGGGCTCGGTCGAGGTCGGCAAGTTCGCCGATCTCGTCGTCTTCAAGCCCGCGCTTTTCGGCGTGAAACCCGAGGTGGTGCTCAAGGGCGGCTTCATCGCCTGGGCCAACATGGGCGACCCCAACGCGTCCATCCCGACGCCGCAGCCGACATTCTACCGTCCGCAGTTTGGCGCCGCTGGGCGCGCCATCGGCTCGACGAGCCTGACCTTCGTCAGCCGCGCCGCGCTCGACGCCGGCACGTTGAAGAACCTCGGCCTGACCCGCCGCCTCGAAGCCGTGAAAAACACGCGCGGCATCGGCAAACGCGACCTCGTGCTCAACGACGCGCTGCCGAAGATCGAGGTCGATCCCGAGACCTACACGGTGAAGGCCGACGGTGAGGTGCTCACCTGCGAGCCCGCCAAGGTGCTGCCGATGGCGCAGCGTTATTTCCTGTTCTAAACGCAGACGTCGATTTCCCTCACGCACGTGCAACTCGTCTCTCAACGCGTGGCGGCGCCCGATCTGGCACTGCCGGAAATCCCGCTGCAACTGGAGCGGCTCAAGCTCGCCAAGCGCCGCTGGCGCGCCACGGCCGAGGACGGCGCGGAGTTTGGCGTGGAGCTGGCCGCGCCGCTCGCCGACGGCGACACGCTTTGGCAGACGTCGGCCGCGCGCTATGTCGTCCGCCAGTCTCCCGAGCCGCTGCTGGAGATCACACTTGCGTTGGAGCCGGCGGCCGCGGCGGCCATCGGCTGGGCCATCGGCAATCTGCACCTTGAGCTCTCGGCGGGTGGAGGACGGATGCTGACCGTGGACGATCCCGCCACGCGGCAGTTGCTCGACCGGCTCGGCATCGCCTACCGCGAGGTGCAGGAAAAGTTTCGCGCCGGACGTTTTGAGTGGAGCGACGGCGAGCTGACCTTTCGCACAAATGACCTCGGGCCAAGCCATCGCCACTGATCCTGCCTGGATCTGCGGGCTGCTCCAGCTCAACGACTCGTTTTTCCCGACGGGTGCGTATGCGCACTCGTTTGGGCTGGAGAGTCTGGCACAGGCCGACGTCGTGCGCGACCGCGCCACGCTGCGCGAGTTTGTGTTTCGAGCGGTGCTGCCGTCGCTGCGTTACCTGGAGCTGCCGCTGGCGCGTCACGCGGGGCAGGCATTTGCGGCGACCGACTGGGCCGAGGTGGAGGAGTTGAGTTTTCTGTCGGCGGCGACCAAGGCGGCGCGCGAGTTGCGGCAGGCGTCCGAGGCGATCGGCCGGCAGCGCGCCGAGCTGGTGGCCAGCTTGCGACAATCCGAGCTGGCGCGCGAGTATCTGCGCCGGGCGCAGGCGGGTGGCTGGCCGTTTTCCTCGTCGATCTCCGCTGCGCTAGAGGGCGTGGCACTGGGTGCGCCGCCGGAGGCGGTGGCCAGCGCGATCTACTACGCGAGCGTGGCTGGCGTGTTGGCGGCGGCCATGAAGCTCCTGCGCATCGGGCAAAACGCCAGCCAGTCGCTGCTCACCGAGGCGCTGGCCGAGGCGCCGCGCCTCATCGCGGCATCGCAGCAGGTGGCGCGCGAGGACATGGGCTGGTTCAATCCCTGGCTCGACATCGCCTCCGCGCGGCACGAACACGCCGAGGCCCGTCTTTTCATCTCCTGATTTCACCATGACACATCCACCTCGCATCGGCGTCGGCGGCCCCGTGGGCTCTGGCAAAACCATGCTCTGTCTGCGCCTCTGCCAGAAGCTGCGCGAACGCTACTCGATGGGCGTCGTGACCAACGACATTTACACGAAGGAGGACGCCGAGTTTCTCACGCGCAATAGTGCGCTGGCGCCCGAGCGCATCGTGGGCGTGGAGACGGGCGGCTGCCCGCACACGGCGATTCGCGACGATACGACGATGAACGAGCAGGCGGTGCGTTTGCTGGAGTCGCGTTTCCCCGACCTGCAACTCGTGCTCGTCGAGAGCGGCGGCGATAATCTCTCGGCGACGTTTTCGCCGGAGCTGGTCGATGCCTTCATCTACGTGATCGACGTCGCCGAAGGTGACAAAATCCCTCGGAAGGGCGGCCCGGCGATTCGCTTCAGCGATCTGCTGATCATCAACAAAACCGATCTGGCGCCGCTGGTGGGCGCCGACCTCGGCGTGATGGAGCGCGACGCGAAGGTGCAGCGCGGGGCGCGGCCATTTCTGTTTTGCGACCTCAAGCGCGAGCACAACCTCGACCAGGTGATCGCCTGGATCGAGCGCGAGGTGCTGTTCGGACAGAAGGGACGGGCTTCGTAAGATGGAACCACGGAGGCACGGGGAACTCGGAGGCGGCGGCGCAAAGGCAGGGGAGACCGATGCCTGAGCTGAACGGCCATATTCGACTGCGCGCCGCGCGTGCACCCAGTGGCGAAACCGTGCTGGCGGAGCAGGCGTTTTGCGCGCCGTTTCACCTGAGCAAACCCTACTGGGACGGACGGGCGCTGCTCGTGCAGGTGGTCAACTCGACGGCTGGCATCCTGTCGGGCGACCGGCTGGCCACGGAGGTCGCGGTGGGGGAGGGCGCGTCGCTCATCGTGACCGCGCCGAGCGCGAGCCGGATTTTCACGATGAACGAAGGCGCGGCGCAGGCCACGCAGCGATTCACGGTCGAGCGTGGCGGCTGGTTGGAGGTCGCGCCTGAGCCGCTGGTGCCGCACGCCCGCTCGGTGTTTCGCCAGGAGACGTTGGTCGATCTGGCCGAGGGCGCGGAGGCGCTGTTCGCCGATTATCTCATGCCGGGGCGCGTGGCGCGCGGCGAAGCCTGGGCGTGGACGCGCTTGTGCCTGCGCCTTCGCGTGCGTGTGGCGGGGCGGCTGGTCTTGCAGGAACATTTCGACCACTCGGGCGCAGAGCTGCAGGCGCTCGCGGCGCTCGCCGGCATGGGGCCGGGCGCGAGTTTTTGGAATGCCGTGGTCGTGTCGCGCCGGCTTGCGCCCGATGGCGCGTGGTGCGAGGCGATCCGCGCGTTGCACGGCGGCCGGGTGTGGGTGGGCTTGAGTGCGCTGGCCGGCGATCTTGGCGCCTGGTGCGTGCGCGTGATCTCGGATGATCCCGTCGAGCTACGTACGACAGTCGGGCGTATTCGCGCTGCGTGCGCAGACAGTCTGCCGGCGTTACGTTCGGATCTGAGAAAATTGTAGGGATGGGGGGGCCGTTTCCCTCGGGGGCCGGGACGTGTTCAAGGGACCATGAAGGTTGGCACGGTTGTTGCATAGGTACTCCTACTCTCCGCCTCAGCGGCGAGTCTGACTCACTCAAACAACACACAAACACCCATGATCAAGAACCTGAAACTCGCCGGCCTGGCCGCGCTGGCGGCGATCCCCGCCTTCGCCGAGGTCAAACTCAACGAAAACTTTTCCACGAGCGGTTACATCGCCGGCTCTTATCGTTATACGGACTTCGATCCGAGCGACTCGGCCGACAAGTTCGACATTGATGCCGCCAAGCTGCTGTTCAACGCGTCGTACAAGCCCGTCTCGGCGACCTTGAGCTTCTATTACGCTCCGAACGCGCCTGAGGATGTCACGGTGCTTGATGCCTTCGTGACCTACGATACCGGCACCGGCGTGACGATCACGGGCGGAAAATTCCTGAGCTATCTCGGCTACGAGGCGTTCGACATCCCCGCGATGTCGCAGATCAGCTACGCCAACGGCGATTTCCTCGCTCCGATCCCGGGCTATCACGATGGCGTGAAGGTCGACTATTCTGACGAGACCTTTGGTGCCGGCGTGGCCGTGCTCGATTCCGTGAGTTCGCCGAATTACCTGCGCGGTGACGGTGAGTTGAAGGACAACGCCGGGTTTGAGGGTTACCTGACCTACAAGGGCGTGAAGGATCTCACGCTGTGGGCCGGTGTCGCCTACGACACCGAGGGAAATCATATGGCGCACTCGAAGGTGACCTACGATTTCTGGGCGAGCTATGTGATGGGGCCCTCCACCTTCGCAGGTGAAATCGCCTACAGCGATGCGGGCTTCGGTGCCAAGGGCTACAACTGGCTCGCGCTGTACAGCTACGCCTTCAGCGAGCAAATCTCCTCAGCCTTCCGCGTGAGCGGCGAAGAGGTGAAGGATGGCCCGGGCTATGTGAAATACACCATCGCCCCCGCCTACAAGCTGACGGACCACCTGTCGGTGCGCGCGGAGATCTCCTACCAAGACTACTCCAGCTACGTGTACGACAGCGCCCTGTTCTTCGGCATCCAAAGTTACTTCACGTTCTAAGTGTCGTAGCCCGGATTATCTGACTTCATTGTTTCGTCTTAGGTTTAACGCCGGCCCGTGCAGGGCCGGCGTTTTTATGAGGGCCACTCACTTCCGCGCATCGTCGATGCGGCGGAGCTTACCTCCCGTGGCGTGGACAAGATCGTCCCACGCGTAGTAGTGGAAGGTGCGGTCGGTGGACATCGCGACGAACAGGCCACCCGGAAATCCAGGCAGCGCCGCCGTCGTGGTGTCGCTGCCGTCGCTGTCGTGTGCGGCGACGCGCACGCTGGTGATCAGCGGATGCTCGTGAGGGTGGCCTGGTGTGCCCTCGCGCGGGAAGATGCGGAAGGTGTCGGCCTGCTGGTTGGAAACCAGAATGTAGCCCGTGCCGTCTGGATTTTTGTAGAAGGAAATCCCCTCATGGTCCTGTGCGAAGCCGGTGGTGCCGAAGCAGGCCAGCTCCTTGTCGGCATCGTCAGCGAGCGGGTCGGCGTGGTATTTGCGGATGCCGAAGCGCTCGTCGCTGCAATAGACGTAGCCGAGCTCGTTGTCGACGGCGACGGACTCGATCTCCTTGCGTCCGCTCCAGGAGCCGAAGCGGCGGACGAAGAGCCCGCGGAGCGTGCCGGTGCCGTCGTCGACGATTCGGTATTGGTGAAGGTAGCCCTCGCGCGGGGCGCCCTCCTCGGAGCGGCTGACGATGGCGAACAGCGCTCCGTCGCCCGGGCGGGTGTAGAGCGCGATGCCCATGCAGTCGCGGGCGGTTTCCCCCTCGAAGACGGGGATGCCGCCGCCATCGACCGGCGCCATGTCGGGTAGACGGAATGCCCGCAGACGGTGCGCGTGGCGCTCGGTGACGAACGCGATGTCGGCACGGCCTCCGGCGAGCGGGATGTCGTAGGCGAGGTCGACATTGTTGGGGCGCAGGAGCCCGCGCACGACCTTGTCGGTCTGAATTTTTCCGGCGAGGTCGTAAACGTAGAGTGCGCCGTCGGCATCTTTGTCGGTACCGATGATCAGGCTTGCCGCGGGATCGGCGCGGTTGATCCAGATGGCGGGATCGTCGGTGTCGTAGCGGGCTGGTTCGGTGATGACGCGCGGCGCGAGCGGCGAGGCGGCGTTGGCGGCATCGGGATCGGGCGCAAGCCCGGCGGCGGCGGCAAACGGTGCGGCGGCGAAAAGGATGAGTGAGAGTGGGAGACGCATGGAATGGATGAAAAGGGTTGGAGGCTGCGTCGTGGTCGCAGCCCCAGTGCAATCGATCAGAGGTGCCAGCGCACGCCGAAGTTGGTGCTCCAGTCGTATTCCTCAAACTGGACGAGACGTTTGCGCCCGTCGTCGCTCTTCTGGAACACGCGGAATGGCTCGTTGGTGAGGTTGAGGCCCTCGGCGAAGAGTTCGAAGTTGTCCGTGATCTTGTAGCTCAGCGTGAGGTCGAGTTGCGCGGAGTTGTCCACCCAGAGTCGGTCCTGGATCGCCTCGTCCTCGCGCAGGCGCTCGCTGCGGAAATTGACCGCGATGCGGCCGAAGAAGCGGCCTTTCTCGTAGGTCAGGGCGACGTTGCCGACGCGTTTGGACTGCCCGACGAATGGCGTGGAGACGTCGTCGAGGAGCGCGCCGTAGTCGGCGCTGCTGTCGGCGAGGGTGAGGTTGGCGAGGAACCCGAGCCCATCGAGCGGCGCGGGCAGCCCGCGGAACTGCTGTTGGTAGGCGAACTCGATGCCGCTGATGTGGCCCTTGGCGTCGCTGAGGAACGAGGTGACCTCGTAGTCGGGGAACGCGGGATCGTCGGCGACCTCCGTTTCGTAGCCGAAATGGCGGATTTCCTTGTGGAAGCCTGCGACGGAAACGAGGCCGAGCGATGGCAGGTACCAGTCGAGCGAGACATCGAGATTGGAGGAGGTGAGCGCATCGAGGTCGGGGTTGCCGACGGTGAGCTCTTCGTCTTCGCGGTTGATGTTGCGACGTGCGGCGCTGTCGCCAAACGAGGGCCGGGAGAGGCTGTTGGACCAGGCGGCGCGCAGGACGATGTTTTTGGCAAACTCGTGCTTCATGTGGAGACCGGGCAGCCAGTGGCTGTAATCGTGTGAGGCCTGCACGGGGCGTGTACCGGCAAACTCGCCGTCCTCGTCGAATTCGAGCTCCTTGCCTGTGGTCTCGAAGCGCGTGTGCTCCACGCGCAGACCGCCCGTGAATTGCGTGGGGCCGAAGGTGAGCCCGCCCATGAAGTAGGCGGCAAAGACGTCTTCGCTGGAGTCCCAATCGTCGTAGTTGCTGTCCTCTGGCTCGCGCTCGCCGTCGAATGCGGAGAGGTTGTCGAGAAACATGGACCGGAGCTTCTCGGGGTCGATCTGCGGCACGGCGATGCCGTACGGGTACTCGCTGACTGTGCCCGCGAGGCTGGCGAAGGTGAAGGAGGCGGGGGGCTCGTAGGCGGTGAGCTCGGCCTGGCTGTCCTTGTTTTTGTGGCGGGCGACGGTGCCGAACTTGACGAAGCCGGGCGTGGTGCCGTCGAAATCGTAACGGGCGTTGAGCACGCCGCCGGTCTCGGTCTCCGTGCCTTCGTCGATGGCGAGCGTGAGCTCATCGAACTGGTTGTAGGAGGCGGGTTCGGAAATCGGGGCGCCGGCGAGCTGCTCGACGGCGATGTCGTAGGTGCCGTCGAAGGTGTAGCGGAAGGTGCTGTCGCGATTGCTGCGGCGGAAGGCGACTTCGACTTCGCCCGGCTTTTCCTCGTGGCCGCGCGACCAGCCGAGCTGGCCATCGACGGTCCATGCGTCGAAGCGACGCTCTCCACCGGCGAGCAGGGCGATCAGATTCTGATCCTTCTCGCGCATGCGCAGGCGGCGGTCGAAGCGGCGCACTTTGGCGACCGTGGCGGAGTTGTCGGAAAGCGCCGTGAGATTATCGATGTCGTTTTCGGCGCCCTGTACGAATGGGATGTAGGAGATGTGCCGATTCTCGGTGTCGGTGAAGCGATTGTAGGTGCCCCGCAAGTAGTAGTAGGACTCGGTGTCGGGCTTGAACTCGATGGCGCTGCTCACACCGTAGCGTTCGCGCTCAATCTCGTAGTCGCGGAAGGCGATATCCTGCAGGAAGGCGTGGTCGAGCTCGACGTCACCGTCGGAGGTCTCGATCTCGTCGGTCCAGCCGTCGTCGATCTCATAGTTGAAGGAGCCGAACTTGCGACTCTGCCAGGTGGGGGCGACGAGCAGTCCGAAGCGTCCGTCCTGGCTCACGGTTGAAAACAGGCCGCTGAACTTGCCGCTGAACTTGTCGGCGAGGTTCGAGTACTGGCCCTGCGCGGTGAGGGCGAGGTGCATGCCTTGGTGGTCGAAGGCGCTCTTGGTGCGTAGATCGACGGCACCGCCGAGCCCCTCGGCGTCGCGGTCGGGCGTGGGCACTTTGTTGACCTCGATTGCGGCGAGGGCATCGGCGGGGAGGACGTCGAGTGCGATGCCGCGCTCGCCCATCTCCGGGCTGGCGACCTTCATGCCGTTGAGGGTGACGCTGCCCAGGGTGTAGTTGATGCCGCGGACGACGGCGAAGCGACCTTCGCCCTGGTCTCGGTAGAGGGAGACGCCTGGCATACGCTGGAGGGCCTCGGCGGCGTTTTGGTCCGGGAAGCGGCCGATCTCGTCGGAGGCGACGAAGTTGCTCAGGGTGGCGGCGGCGCGTTGCTCGTTGATGGCGCGCGCCTGGCCGACCGCGGCGCCCTCGACGACGAAGCTCTGCATGACGACGACTTCACCGTCCCGGCCGAAGTGGGCATTGAGTTCGACGGTGCCGTCGGAGGAGACGTCTGCGGGCAGGGCAAAACCTGTGTAGCCGACATAGTCGAAACGCACCTGGACCGGGCCGGCCGGGATGTTGGCGATGGCGAAGCGGCCGAAGCGATCCGCGTAGGTTTCGAGGGCGGTACCCTCAATGCGCACGCGGGCTCCGCCGAGTGCGAGTTGAGTCTCGTCGTCGACGACGCGGCCGGTGATCGTGCCGGCATGGGCAACGAGTGCGGAGGCTAGAAGTGCGGCACCGGCAACTGTGGCGCGCAGGGCACGTCCGGTCGCGCGGAAGGTGCTCGTGGATGAAGGGAAACGGGATGACATGTCGTGAGGTGGATGAGTCGGCCGGATGGCCGGTATCCACTTCGCGCGGTCGCGCCAATGCCGGTCAAGGCACGTGGTGCGGCGTCGCCGAATCTTAACACTCCCGCCACCGTCGTGCGGCAAAGTGCACGGGATCGTGACACGAGTGCAGCCGGAGGCTATTGCGAGAGATCGATGCCGAGGCGCTGTGCGGCCTCGAAGTGGGCTGCTGCTTCAGTCCGGTGGCCGAGTTCTTCAAGGATGAGGGCGAGGTGCAGGTGTGCCTGCGCCATGTCGGGGGCGATCCGCAGGGCCTCCTTGAAATGGGCGAGTCCCTCTGAGACGCGGCCGTCCATGACCAGTGCCATGCCAAGCTCGTCGTGGCACTCCGGTGAGGCGGGGTTGATGGCGAGTGCCTGTTTGAAGTGCCGGATGGCGTCGGTCATGCGCCCGGTTTGCGCGTACGTGCGCGCGAGATTGGTATGAGCCTCGGCAAAGGCGGGGTCGAGTTGGATGGCCTGCTCATAGTGGGCGATCGCTTCGCGGTGCCGGTTGGCGGCGCGGAGTGCGTTGCCGAGGTTGTTGTGAACCTGAGGCTGACCGGGGCGGAGGCGGAGCGCCTGTTCGAAGTGGGGGATGGCTTCTCGTGGGCGGCCGGACTTGGCGAGCGCGGTCCCGAGTCGGTTGTGCGTTTTGGGGTGTCGGGGCTCGAGACGGAGCGCCTGCTCGTAGTGTGGAATGGCTGCGCCGGGCTGGCCTGATTCCTCAATGGCGGTGCCGAGGGCGAGTTCGGCGTCGGGCATCTGGGGATTGGCGCGGAGCGCGTGCTCGTAGTGGGCGATCGCTTCGTCGCGGCGCCCCAGACTGCAGAGCGCGTTGCCAAGATTGTAGTGGGCGTCGGCGGCATCGGGGCGCAGGCGGATGGCCGCCTCGAAGTGCTCCGCGGCCTGTGCGAACTGGCCGGAGCGGGCGAGGAGGGTGCCGAGGTTGTTGTGGGCGCGGTCGTTGGTCGGGCACTTGGCGAGGGTGTCGAGCCAGAGGCCCGATTCGCTCTGGTACGCGCGGTTGCGCTGGGCTGTCAGCCCGCCGAGCACGAGGGCCAGAATCAGGAATAGGGGAAGGCTGTAGCGACCTGTGGCCCGTCGGAGCAGGCAGGCGATGGCGATAATGACGGCTGCGAGCGGCAGGTACATGCGGTGCTCGACAATCATCTGGACGGAGCTGGGGACGACGCTGGTCGGTGCGAGGATGAGGAGAAACGCGGCGCCGAGAAATCCGGCGGCGGGGTGCCGACGGAGGGCCCAAAGGGTGGCGGCGATGAGCGTGGCGACGATGGCGGCGTAGCCGGCGAGCTCCGCGGGGTGGCGGGCCCATTGAGCCGGATAATCAAAGACGAGCGGATGCGGCCAGAGTGCGAGGCGCAGGTAGTGCGGTACGGCTTCGAGCTGGGTGCCCCAGTAGGTCCAGACGGAGGTGCCGACGTCGAAGCCGACGCTGCCGCCCCGGTTCCAACCGGTGCTGGCGACGAGTGCGGCGAGGGGAATCCAGGTGGCGGCGAGTGCGAGGTAGAAGCCGCGTCGCTCGGTCCACGCGCGTCGGAAGTTTCCGGCGACGAACGTGCGGTCAAAGAGGAAGAGGAGGACCGGGGCGGTGGACATCACTTCCTTGGTGCCCATGCCGAGCAGGCAGGTGGTGGTGGCGAGGCAAAGCCAGCGGCGGGGATGCGGGGACTGGAGGGCGCGGAGGAAAAAGTAGAACGTCAGCAGATAGAACAGCGTCATGAGCGACTCGACGCGTTGCACGATGTAGGTGACGGATTCGGTCTGGATCGGGTGGAGGGTCCAGAGTAGCGCGACGGCGAATGCGAAGACTGCCGGCTGTTCGGCGGGCCAGAATTCCGAGCGTGCGCGGGTGCCTTCGGGCGTTGGCAGGGCGAGCGTGCGGCGAACGACGGCGAAGAGGGCTAGCCCGGCGAGGATGTGGATGAGGAGATTGACGGCGTGGTAGCCCCACGTGTGGGTGCCGCCGAGGGCGTGGTTGACCGCAAAGGTGAGGTTGGCGACGGGGCGCCCGCTGACGGTGGTGTCTGCCGGTGGGCAAAAGGCGGACCAGAAGCTGCCGAAGGTTTCGTTGAACAGGATGGCGGGCTGGTCGTCGTAGATGAAGACGCCGGAGAAGCTGGGGAGATAGGCGAGCAGGGCTGCGAGGATGATCGCGCAGGGCGCCAGGAGCCGCCAGTACAGTCGGTGCGGGGATGCGAGGGGCGTCGGCATGGGGAGGCTGTGGACCGTGCCTCCGAGATTTTGGCGGGTCAACTCCCGGACATCCCGGCGCGGCACGGTCAGATGGCGACGAGCTCGATCTCTTCGGAGGGGGTGGTGAGCTGGACGAGGCTGCGCAGCGAGTTGAAGTGCTGGCTGAGATCGACGTCGCCGCCGAGGCCGCCGACCACGCGGTCGAAGAGGTCTTTTTTGGAGGCCTGCAGGTCCTGGATGCGCTCTTCGATCGTGCCGGAGGTGAGCATGCGATAGACGAAGACGGTGCTGGTCTGGCCGATGCGGTGCACGCGGTCCACGGCCTGCGCTTCGACGGCGGGGTTCCACCACGGGTCGAGCAGGAAGACGTAGTCGGCGGCGTGCAGGGTGATGCCGGTGCCGGCGGCCTTGAGGGAGACGAGCATCGCGGCGGCGCCGGGGGCGTTTTGAAACGCCTGCACGGGTTTGAGCCGATCCACGGTCATGCCGGTGAGTTCGTAGCGGGGCAGGTCTGGATACGCCTGCGCGAGGGCTTCGCGCACGCGGTCGAGCAGCATGACGAATTGCGAGAAGATGACGACCTTGTGGCCACCGCCGATGACTTCGGCGAGTTTCTCCACGAGCACCGTGAGTTTACCGGAGTCGGCGATGGGCGACTTGAGCCAGGGGAGCATGTCGGGATCGCAGCAGGCCTGGCGGAGCCGCGTGAGCAGGGCGAGGAAGCCGAAGGATTTCTCGCGCATGGCGGCGCCGACGTCGTCGCCGAGGCGTTCGAGGCCCTCGGAGCAGATGCGGGCGTATTCGGCGCGTTGCACGTCGGTGAGCGGGCAGATGAGGTCCATCTCGACCTTGGGCGGGAGATCCTGGGCGACTTCTTTTTTGGTGCGCCGGAGGATGAAGGGGGCGAGCTGGGCTCGGAGGCGGTCGAGGGTGCCGTTGCGGTCGGCGGACAGGGTGGCCTCGAAGGAGGCGCGGGAGCTGAGCAGGCCGGGCAGCAGGAAGCGGAAGATGGACCAGAGATCGAGCTGCCGGTTTTCGAGCGGGGTGCCAGTGAGCACGAAGCGGTGGCGGGCTCGGACGGCGAAACACGTCTGCGTGATCTTGGCGTCGGGGTTTTTGATGAACTGGCCTTCGTCGAGCACGGCGTAGGCAAATTCGACACTGTCGAGGAGCGGCCGGTGTTTGCGGAGCTGGGTGTAGCTGGCCAGCCAGAGGACTGGCTGCGGGTGCGTGGTGAAATCGTGGCCGCCCTTCAGCACATCGACCGCGATTTGGGGGAAGAACTTGGCGATCTCCTCGCGCCAGACAGGGACGACACTGGCGGGGCAGACGATGAGGCTGGGTTTGTCGGCGATGGGGCGCGCCGCAAAAAGGGAGAGGACCTGGAGTGTTTTACCCAGGCCCATCTCGTCGGCGAGCAGGCCGTGGCAGGCGGATTCGGCGAGGTGGTGGAGCCACTCGACGCCGCGGCGTTGGTAGGGACGGAGGATTTCCGGAAGAGCGGGGGGCGGGTTGGTGCGCGGGAGGAGGACCTGCTGGCGCCAGGTTTCCATCTCCGGGGTGAGGGTGAGCTTGAGGCGCGCGTCGTTGAAGAGGGAGAAAACGAGGTAGGGGGCGAGGGCCTGGTCGGGCGCCTGTGTCTCGGCGATGTTTTGCTGCCAGGTGCGGTAGGTCTCGAGCTTGTCGGCGGCGATCGAGACGATGCCGATGCTGGGGATGATGGTGGCGGCACCGCCGCGTTTGGTGAGCAGGGCGACTTCCGAATCGGTGAGGAGGCGCTCGCCGCTGCGGAAGATCCAGCGGAGGTTGAGTCCGGCTTCGTTGGTGGCGGCGCCGCGTTTGCCTGGACGGCGTTCGGCGACGGCTTCGATCTCGATGGCGCGGGTCCCCTTGAGGAGGTTGTCGGCCTTGTCGTCGAGTTCGACGGCGACGAGTTTGCGCCAGGCGGGCAGGACGGTTTTGAGGAAGTTGGGGATCTCGACGAGCGACTCCATCGTGTAGACGCCGCTTTCTGGATCGTAGTGGAAATGGGCTTTGCGCGCGTAGGCGGCGAGGCCGATGAGTTTGGCGCGTTCGGCGGAGGAGGCGTGGGCGCTACCTTCGCCGGTGTTGGTCTTGCCGAGGGCCGGGAGCCGGTTTTTGCCATCGGCATCCTGCCAGTAGGCCTGGAAGGTGAGGCCGGTGGTCTTGGTCTTAAAGACGAGGACGAGGGGGCGGACGGGGGCGGTGGCCGTCGCGGCGGCGGGCGCCTTGGCGGGTGCGGCCGGGGCGACGGGCACACGATTGGGAGTCGCGGGTTTCGCGGCGGGCTGTGGAACCGCGACCGGTTTGCCCGGAAGGGGGGAGATTTCGTCGGCGACGAGCTCTTCGATCTCGTGCAGGCCGGCGACGGCGAGTGCGTGGGCGACCTCGATATCGGTCGTGGAGGAGCGGACGTGGAGGGTGCCGCCCTTCCATTCGACGACCGCGTATTGGTCGTGTTTATCGATCCGGCGGTGGATGATGGCGTCGTCGGCGGAGATCTCCAACTCGCGGACTTCACTGTCGCGGTAGATGCGGCGGCCTTCCTCTAGTTGACTTTCTGTGAACGAGTTAGACCAGTCTTCGGCCAGTTTTTCGAACCAGAATTCCAAGGATTGCGGGGTGTAGACACGTTTGGGGCCGTGCGACTGCATGCTGATAAAAAAGCGGAACGTAGATTCTGAGGAGGGTGGGGCAATCCCCAATTTCGCCGGTTTTCGCCCGGGAGTGTTTTCCCTGAAGCGTAACGTGGTCGACACGGGTTTGGCACAATTGGGCGCGATAGTAGCGGCGTTGAAACTCGCGATCGTCTCCGAAACCTTTCCCCCCGAAGTCAACGGCGTGGCGATGACCTTTGGGGTCATCGTGCGCGAGTTGAGCCGGCGTGGGCATGACGTGACCGTTTACCGGCCGCACCGTCCGGATTTGCCGGGGGATGCGGCGCATCCCGGTTTTCGCGAGGTGGCGCTGCCGGGGTTTCCGATCCCCGGGTACGGCCTGCTGCGACTGGGGTGGCCGGCGTGGGGCAAGCTGGCGCGGCGTTGGCGCGCGGAGCGTCCCGATCTGGTGCATGTGGTGACGGAGGGGCCGCTGGGCGCCTCGGCCATCACCGTGGCGCGCAGGCTCGGGATCGCGGTGACCTCGAGTTTCCACACGAATTTTCACAGCTACGCCGGGCACTACGGGGCGGCGTTCATGCGGCGGTTAACGCTCGCGTGGCTGCGCCGGGTGCACAACCGGACGCGGATGACCTTTGCGCCGACGGTCGAGCTTTGCGCGGCTCTCGCCGATCGCGGGTTCAACGATCTGCGAGTGCTGTCGCGCGGGGTGGACATCCGGCAGTTTTCGCCGGTGCGGCGCGACGAGGCGCTGCGGCGCACCTGGGGTGCGGGGCCGGACGATCCGGTGGTGTTGCACGTCGGGCGCATGGCGCCGGAGAAAAACTATCCGGAGCTTTTCCGGGTGTATGCGGCGATGCGCGAGGCCAACCCGCGGCTGCGCTTCGTGCTCGCGGGCGAGGGGCCGCTGAAGGAGCGGCTCCAACGCGAGCATCCGCACTGCCTGTTCGCCGGATTTTTCTCACGCGAGGAGATCGGGCGCTACTATGCCTCGGCCGATATCTACATCCACGCGAGCCTGACGGAGACGTTTGGCAACGTGCTCACCGAAGCGATGGCGAGTGGGCTGGCGGTGGCGGGCTACGATTACGCGGCCGCGCGGCAGTTCGTGCACCACGGAGAAAACGGACTGGTGGCTCCGTGCGGGATGCCGGAGTCGCTCCAAGCGGCGGCAGTCTCACTGGCACGGGATGCGACGTTGCGCGGGCGGTTGCGCCAAGCGGCGCCGGCCTCGTTGGCCGAACAGTCTTGGGAGAAGGTGATCGCGCGGTTCGAGGCCGATCTCATCCGCGCCACCGATCAGAAAACGCCCTCCACGGAGGCGGTCACTGCATGAAGAAGACCTTGATCCTCACCGCCGGTTTTGGCGAAGGGCACAACGCGGCGGCCCGCAATCTCGCGGCGGCTGTCGAGGCCTCGGTCGGGCCGGGCTCGGCGCCCGTGGTTGATCTTTTTGCACTGGCCTCCCCGCGGCTCAACCGCGTGAGCCGGCGCGGTTATCTCGCACTCATCAACCGGGCTCCGCGCGTGTGGAGCCGGTTTTACGGCTGGATAGACCGGCGCGATATTTTCCCGCGTCACCTTTGGTTTCTGAGGCGCGAGCTGGGCGCCTTTGCGGAGTGCCTGAGGCGCGAGCAGCCGATCGCGGTGTGCAGCGCGTATCCTGTCTACGGTTTCCTGGCGAACCGGCTCGCGGCCGTGGGCGGGCTCCGCGTGCCCTATTACCACGTCGTCACCGACTCGATCAGCATCAACACCCTGTGGACGAAACCCGCCTGCGCCGGCTGGTTTGTGCCCAACGAGGAGACGGCCGGGGTGATGCGGCGCATGGGCGTGCCACCCGAAAAGCTGCACGCGTACGGTTTCCCCGTGCAGGCGTTTTTCGCCGAGCACGAAGGGCGGCTCTCTCCGCCCGACTTGGCGGCGGGGGCGCGTCCGCAGGTGTTGTTCATCGTGCACTCGGGGGTGCGCCACGCCGAGACGACCGCGCGGCGCCTGCTCGCGGAGACGGACTGGGAGCTGACGATCGCTGTGGGCCGCGACGAGGGGCTCCGCCGGCGCCTGGCGCACGCGGCCTCCGGACGTCGCTCCTCCACGACCTTGCTCGGCTGGACCGATCAGGTGCCGCGTCTCTTGATGACGCACCATGTGGTGATCAGCAAAGCCGGTGGCGCGACCACGCAGGAGGCCATCGCCGCGCACTGCCCGATGGTGGTCAACCAGATCGTGCCGGGGCAGGAGGAGGGCAATTTCGAGCTATTGCGTCGCCGGGATGCCGGCGCCCTCGCCGAGACGCCCGACGCGGTACTGGACGCGTTGCGGCGTGCCTTTGCCGATGGCGGCGCGCGGTGCCGGCACTGGAGCGAGTCGATGCGCACGCTCGCCCGGCGCGACGCGGCCCCGCGTATCGCGGCCCATGTGCTGTGTGGCCAGCCGATCACACCGGCCGAGGCGCCCGAACCGGCCGCCATGTTTTCCCAGTCACCCTCTTTTCATGGATAAGAAACGTTTCCACGCCCGCACCGTAATCCTCTCCGATGTCCACCTGGGCACGGCGAACTGCAAGATTGCGGAGGTAAACCATTTTTTGCGCACGCTGCGCTGCGAGAAGCTGATCCTCAACGGAGACATCATCGACGGCTGGCAGTTGAGCCGTGGAGGCCAGTGGACCAAGGCGCACACGCGCTTCGTGCGCATCGTGCTCAAGATGCTCGAAAAACGGGGCACGCAGATCGTCTACATCCGGGGCAACCACGACGATGCGCTGTCGAAGTTTCTCCCGCTGGTCTTCGAGAATCTGTGCATCGTCGAAGACCACATCCACGAGGGCGTGAAGGGCCGCTACTTCGTGCTGCACGGCGACATCTTCGACTCGGTGACCAAGAATCTGGCGTTCCTCTCGCACCTGGGCGACTGGGGGTACAACGCGCTTCTGCGAATCAACCGGGCGTACAACGCCTATCGCGCCTGGCGGGGTAAGGAGTACTGGTCGCTGAGCCAGGCCATCAAGGCGCGCGTGAAGTCGGCGGTGAGCCACATCTCGAAGTTCGAGGAGCACATCGTCGAACTGGCCACCAAACACGAGTGCACCGGCGTGATCTGCGGGCACATCCACACGCCTGCGGACAAACAGCTCGATGGCGTCCACTATCTCAACTCGGGCGACTGGGTGGAGTCGTTGACGGCCATCGTGGAGCACTACGACGGGAGTTTCGAGCTGGTGAATTTCACGGATTTCGTGCGCGACTACCCGATGCCGGCTGAGGAGCCGCCGGTGGAAACGCTGGAGGAGCCCGTCGCACTCGCGCCGCAGCTTTGAGCGGCGCGGTCAGGCCGTTGCGCGGCGGAGGTGCCGCAGGTCGCCGAAAGTGGCGATGGCAAAGACAAGCGCGACGGTCGCCTCGATCGCCATGACGGGCAGGATACCGGTGCCGAGGGCACCACGGGCGAACTCAAGTCCGCTCATGAAGGCAAAGCCGGCCATGTTGACGCAGATGGCTGCGGAGATCGCTGCGCGGCCGGAAGAGGCGGCGAGCCTGCTGGCGAGCGCGGAGAGCACGGCGAAGCCGAGCATGAGCATCGAGGCTCGCCGGGCGACCAGGCATACGCCCGGAGTGCAGTCCACCCCGAGGTCGGAAAACATCGCGGCGGGGAACCACATCAACTGTACGAAGAGAAAGCCGTAGACGGCGGCGGTGGCGAGGCAGGCCCAGCGGAAGAGGCTGGCGAGGCGGGACTCCGGTTGCATCGGCCCTATGGACTGGAGCGGGCGGATTTGGTCAATCGGTTTCCCGCAAAGTGGCGCGGGGCGCGGGCGTTCAGGCGGGGACGACGTCGGCTTCGAAGGTGCTGCCGAGCTCGTCGCGCAGGCGCTGGCGTGCGCGGTAAAGGCGTGTCTCGACGCCGCGCTCGGAGCAGCCGGTGATGACGCCGATCTCCCGGTACGAGAGGTGTTCGTAATGGTGCAGGAGAAGTGTGGTCTTGAGCTCGTGGGGGAGCCGGTCGATGGCCGCACTGAGGGCGGCAATGGATTCGTCGCGTTCAAGCCGTTCTCCGGGATGGGTGGAATCGGAGGGGAATGAATCGTGGACGGAGGCGCCCGATTCGCGGTCGTCGATCGGGGCGTCGAGGCTGACGGTCGGGTGGCGGCGGTGCCAGCGGTGCCGGTTGTGGCAGAGGTTGGTGAGCGTGGTGAAGAGCCACGCGGAGAGGTTGGTGTCGGGCCGCAGGCGTTCGCGCTGTTGGTAAAGTTTGACGAAGGTCTCGGCGACGAGGTCCTGGGCGTCGGCCGTGTTGCGCACGTAGCGCCAAGCGTACGCGAAGAGCGGGCGCTCCCACCGCGCGATCAGGCGGTCGAGGGCGCTGTCGTCGCCTTCCTGGAGTTCCTGGAAGAGCGCGAGGTCGTTGGCTGGGGCAGTGGACACGGTGGGGAGACGTGCCGGCGTGGGGGAGTAAACCGTGCCGGAGTTTAGTTGGGGAGCGGGGCGGCGGAGGCGGAGACGAGGGCGAGGTATTGCTGGCGCTGCGCAGGGGTCATGACGCGGGAGGCTTCGGCAATGAGCTGGCGGGTGGAGGCGGCGCACTCGGCGTCGATGGTGCGGCGCATGTCTACGAAGCGGGCAAACTCGACGAAATCGACCTGGCCGGTGGCGCGGCGCTCTTGCTCGTAGGCTTCGAGCTCGGTGCGCATTTTGCGGACCTGGTCGGCGAGGATTTGCAGGTGGGGGCTGGACTTCTCGTGGAGGCCCTTGATCACGGCGTACTGTTCGTCGGTGAGTTTGAGGCTATCCTTCATCCAGGCGTACTGGTCGTCGGCGAGTTCGTGGTTGGCCGGTGTGCGCCAGGCGTACCAGGCGCTGTGTGCGGCGAGGCCGCCGCACAGGCCGAAGAGGAGGACGAGGAGAAAGCGGTTCATTGGCGGAAGGAGGCGGCGACGGTCTGGTCGGCCGGGTGGTTGTCGATGAGCGGGTCGATGAGGCGCAGGTAGCTCTGGACGATCTGGACGTTGCGCTCGGCCTGCTGGTGGGAGACGCGCAGCTCGGCGAGGAAGAGGCCGCAGAGGGTGCAGGCGGCGATAAAGGTGGCGGCGAATGCGGGCTGCCGGAAGGCGGCCTCGATGCGTTCCCAGAGGGTGGGGGCGACGGGGTCATTTTCCTCGGCCAGCGCGATGCGGCGCCAGACTTCGGGGGCGATGGAGCCTGGCATCGGCGGAGGGGCCTTGCGCCAGCGGTCGAGCAACGGATCAAGGGGATCGTTCATGATGGAAGATGTTTTTAGGATTACCCGGGTCGGAGGGGGCCGACTTGTCCGGCTGACGTCTGGTATAACGTGGTTTGAGGGGAAAACCCTTCAAATTTTCGGCCGGAAAAACCAGGTGCTGCAAACTATTGATGGGTAGTCGTTAAGTTTATCTCTCCAAACGGGGCAATGGGTTGCCGGCGCTTGGGCGGGCGCGGAGGGGCCGGAGGGGGGCGCGGGAGGAATGCGTTTAGCGCGTGCGCCCGAGGCTTTGTGCCGTTGAGATTGACCTCTTGTATGTCACGCATCGTCTCAGAATCCCGCGCCACGCTGTGGTTGGCCGTCCCGATCATCCTCGGGCAGGTGTGCCAGGTGCTGATGGGGGTGATCGATAGTGTGATGATCGGGCAGGTGGGCACGGTGCCGCTGGCGGCGTCGGCGTTCGCCAACAGTGCGTTTTTCTTTTTCTATGTGAGCGGGCTCGGGCTGTGCATGCCGGTGTCGGTGCTGGTCTCGCGTGCGCATGGTGAGGGGCGTCCGTCGGAGTGCGCCGAGTGGTTCCGGCATGGCGTGGTGGTCACGTTTGTCACGGGTGTCACGATCGCGCTGGCGATGGAGTGCCTGGGCACGCAGCTGGCCCGGATGGGACAACCGCCGGAGGTGGTGGCGGAGTCGCAGCCGTTTTTCTCGCTGATCGCGTGGTCGCTCATCCCTGCGATGGTGTTTCAAGGCGTGCGCCAGTTTTCCGAGTCGGTGGGCCGGCCGTGGCTGCCGATGGGGCTGATGCTGGCGGGGGTGGGGCTGAATGCCGCGCTCAACTGGGTGTTGATCTATGGCAACTGGGGTGCGCCTGCGATGGGGCTGGCCGGTGCGGGTGTGGCCACGCTGGTGGCGCGGTGCGTGGAATTGGTGGCGCTCTACGTCGTGTTGCGGGTGGATATGGCGGTGCGACCGAACTGGCCGGTGCGCTGGTGGCGGCGGCTGGAGTGGTCGCGGTTGAAGGCCCTGTTGCACATCGGGGTGCCTGCGGCGGGGCAGTTGTTTTTCGAGGTGGGGGCGTTTTCGGTGGCGGCGTGGATGATGGGCCTGCTCGGCACCGTGCCGTTGGCGGCGCACCAGATCGCGCTCAGTTGCGCGGGCTCGACGTTTGCCGTGCCGATGGGGCTGTCGCTGGCGGTCGGGATGCGCGTGAGCCAGGCCATCGGCGCCGGGCGGCGCGATACGGTGCGCAGCATCGGGTATGGGGCGCTGGGCATGGCGTGGCTCGCGATGGGCACGTTTGCCCTCATCTTTCTAGTCGCGGGTACGTCGATCGCCGGACTCTTCGTCGATGACGGCGCGGTGGTGGCGCTCGCCGGGCGCCTGCTCGCCGTGGCGGGCGTGTTTCAACTCTTCGATGGCACGCAGGTGGTGGGCGCGGGGCTGTTGCGTGGCATGTCCGACATGCGGGTGCCGACGGTCATCACGTTTGTCGCCTACTGGGTGGTGATGATTCCGCTCGCGTACATCTGGGGCGTCGGTGGGCACGATCCGCTCGGAGTGTGGGGCGCGCTGGTATTTGGGCTCGGTGTCTCGGCGGTGCTGCTCGCGTGGCGCTTTCATCGGAAAACGCGTCCGGCGAGCGCCGTCTCCGGGCCGCTGACAAGCTAAAGTTTTCCGCAGGCGATTTGCCCTTGCGGCGCCGGCGTGGAGCGATGCACTCGGCGGCTTTTCCTAGCATGTCCGATACACCTGTCGCTTCACCGGCCTCCTCCAAGCAGCCCAACCCCGAGCATGTCATGCGCCTCTCGCAGGAGCTCGGCATCAAGATCTTCCAGATCGCCGCCACGGCGCAGTTGCTGGCCGAGGGCGCCACGGTGCCGTTTATCGCCCGCTACCGCAAGGAAGCCACCGGCGAGCTCGACGAAGTGCAGGTGACCGCGATCCGCGACCGGTTGGAGCAACTCGCCCAGCTCGACGAGCGCCGCGCCTCCATCCTCTCCTCGCTGAAGGAGCGCAACCTCCTCACGCCCGAGCTCGAAAAGGCCATCGCCGCCGCCGAGACCGTCACGGCGCTCGAGGATATTTATCAACCCTTCCGCCCGAAGAAGCGCACCCGCGCCACCATCGCCAAGGAGAAGGGCCTGGAGCCGCTCGCCGATCTGATCTTCGCGCAGGATGCCGCCACGGTGCCCGAGCAGGCCGCCGCCGACTACGTGGGCCGCGAGTACGTGGCCGATGACGGCAAGAACCAGAAGTCCAAGATCGAAAACGTCGCCGAGGCCCTCGCCGGCGCACGCGACATCCTCGCCGAGCGCATCAGCGACGATAAAAACGCCCGCGCCAAGCTCCGCGCCCTCTACCAGGCCAACGCCACGATCTCCTCCAAGGTCATCGCGGGCAAGGAGGCCGAGGGCGCCAAGTTCAAGGACTACTTCGAGTGGAGCGAACCGCTCGCCAAGGCTCCGTCGCACCGCGTGCTCGCCATGCGCCGCGGCGAAAAAGAGCTCTTCCTGATGATGCGCATCACGCTCGCTGACGAGATCGCCGCACTCGCCGAGGTCGAACCGCTCTTCGTCAAAGCCAAGTGCCCCGCCGCCGATCAGGTGCGCCTCGCCGTGCAGGATGCCTACAAGCGCCTGCTCGCTCCCGCCATGGAGACCGAGATGCGCCTCGAATCCAAAAAGCGCGCCGACGAGGCCGCGATCAAGGTCTTCGCCGACAATCTCCGCGAGCTCCTGCTCGCCTCGCCACTCGGCCAGAAAGCCGTGCTCGCCATCGACCCCGGCATCCGCACCGGATGCAAAGTCGTGATGCTCGATCGCCAGGGCAAACTGCTGCACAACGACGTCGTCTATCCCGAGCGCGAGCCCTCCGAGTCGAAGGAGAAACTCCTCGGCTTCGTGAAGTTTTTCCAGATCGAGGCCATCGCCATCGGCAACGGTACCGCCGGCCGCGAGACCGAGGCCTTCGTGCGCTCGCTCGGCCTGCCGCCCGCGATTCCCGTCGTGATGGTCAACGAGTCCGGCGCCTCCATCTACTCCGCCAGCGAGGTCGCCCGCGAAGAGTTTCCCGACCATGATCTCACCGTGCGCGGCTCCGTCTCCATCGGACGGCGACTCATGGACCCGCTCGCCGAGCTCGTGAAACTCGACCCGAAGTCCATCGGCGTCGGCCAGTACCAGCACGACGTCGATCAGTCCGCGCTCAAACGCTCGCTCGACGACACCGTGGTCAGCGCCGTCAACGGCGTGGGTGTCGAGGTCAATACCGCCTCGAAACAGCTCCTCAGCTACGTCTCCGGCCTCAACGCTTCCATCGCCGCTAACATCGTCGCGCACCGCAACGAAAAGGGCGCCTTTAAGTCGCGCGCGGAGTTGCTCCAGGTTTCACGCCTCGGCCCGAAGGCCTTCGAACAGGCCGCCGGCTTCCTCCGCATCCGCGATGCCGCCAACCCGCTCGACTCCAGCGCCGTCCACCCCGAGAGCTACCCGATCGTCGAAAAGATGGCCGCCGATCTCGGCGTGACCGTGGCCGATCTCATCCGCGAGCCCGCGCTGCGCAAAAAGATCAAACTCGAGAACTACGTGACCGAGAAGGTCGGCCTGCCGACGCTCAACGACATCGTCGCCGAGCTCGCCAAGCCCGGCCGCGACCCGCGCCAGAAGTTCGAGGCGTTCAGCTTCGACGCCGGCGTGCACAAGCCCGCCGACCTCAAGCCCGGCATGAAGCTGCCCGGCATCGTGACCAACGTGACCGCGTTTGGCGCGTTCGTGGACATCGGCGTGCACCAGGACGGCCTCGTGCACGTGAGCCAGCTAGCAGACAATTTCGTACAGGACCCTGCCGCCGTCGTGAAGCCGCAGCAGAAGGTGACGGTGACGGTCGTCGAGGTGGACCTGCCGCGCAACCGCATCGCACTCTCGATGCGCAGCAACCCGCAGATCGGCCCGCGCACCTCCGGTGCCGGCGCGCCTGGCGGTTCACGCCCCGGCGGCCCGTCCAACGGCCCGCGCGGCAATTTCGGCAACAGCCTGCGTCCCGCCGGCGGTGGTTTTGCGAAGCCCGCCCAGCCGCAGACGCTGCAAAACGACTGGTTCAGCGCCGCGTTGAAGAAGAAGCACTGAGCGCGGCGGGCAGTGT
>Ga0209718_1000663_pt1 | contig 44701 bp, 35 predicted proteins | sample AD_JPNAS1_MetaG_FD_184420 | JGI IMG/M metagenome (GOLD analysis project Ga0209718, IMG submission 184420) | Active sludge microbial communities of municipal wastewater-treating anaerobic digesters from Japan - AD_JPNAS1_MetaG (SPAdes) (version 2) | ecosystem: Engineered > Bioreactor > Anaerobic...
AAATGGTTTTGTCATCCATTTTGGGGTAGAATACAGAAAATCATTACAGAGTGACGCTTGCCACGCCCAAAATCAAAAGCTAGCCGCATAAATAAAAAAAAGGCTGCATCGCTTATGATACAGCCTCCTTTTTCAACTCAGGGAAACTTGATTTAAAAAACTATTCCTTTTTCAAAGATTTGGACTGAAAAGTATATTAAAACTGTTTACTTTTTATTGGGCAAATCCAAACCAAAACCTTTCTTTTTATCCACTGACCTTAATACGAAACTAAGGATGATGGCGGCAATGCCGAACCCTGCAAAAATCAGTTCGGGGACAGTATAGTCGTATGCGGTTTGATCTTTCAAACCGGCAGCGATATCCTCAAAAACACCCGGATTGGCCTTAGTAAGGGCATACCCTATTAGCATGGGTACTCCCCATAGACCGATATTTTGAATCCAAAATATTAGCCCATATGCAGAACCCAAATACCTATTCTCCACAATCTTCGGAACCGATGGCCACATGGAAGCCGGCACCAACGAAAATGCAATGCCTAAGATGATAATGGTGAGTACGGCGATGAATGCATTGAAAGCATGTGCAGGAACCAAGGCGAAGATAAGATGAGATATTGTCAGCAGTATAGCTCCGTAAAGCATCATTTTGGCACCCAACCCCTTTTTATCGAGGAAATAGCCAATAAAAGGAGTGAGAATCATTGCGCCTATGGGAAACATGGATACATAGCGTGAGGCTATCCCTTCGTCAATCATGAGCTTGCTGGCAAGCATCTGGGGTGCAAATCGTTGGAATGGAAAAATGGCCGAATAGAAAAGAACGCAAAGCCCTGCGATGGCCAAAAAACCCGGGTTGGAGAATATTTTCCCGATATCGCTTATCCGGAATTCATCTTCGGGATTCGAAACAGTGGTGAGGCTTTCCTGCTTATCCAACCTTGCATCCATGAATGTGTAGATGAAAAAGGTGAGGAAACCTATGCTAAGAAATACAAGTCCCCAGATGAATGAATTGGCAGGCCCGTGTTTTTCGGCAAAGATGGGCGAAAGCCACATCACGGCAAAAACGCCCAGGCGGGCAATGGCCATTTCCAAACCCATGGCCAGGGCAAGCTCTTTGCCGGTAAACCACTTTACAATGGTTTTGGAAACCGTGATACCGGCCATTTCAACGCCTATGCCAAAAACGGCAAATCCTAAGCAGGCAACCCATACGGTGTTGGGGTAGTTCATCCAGAAAAGGGTGGTGTGGGCCTCCACATTGACATAGGTCAGCGCATAAATCTTTATGAGTGCTCCGGCCACCATGGTTAATCCGGAGGTGATAAGGGTAAAACGAATACCCATCTTATCCAGAATGATACCCGAGATGATCAAAAACCCAAGGAAAACGTTGAAGAAAAACTCCTGACCACCGTAAAAACCAAAAGCATCCGAACTCCAATGGTACTGCGATTCGAACATGGTTTTCAACGGGGAGGCAATATCAACAAAAAAATATGCAAAGAACATTGTCGATGAAACGAGAAATAGTGCTATCCATCGGGCAATCTTCGATTCGCTTAGCTTAGCTTTTACTGTATCTACCATTTTGTTTGAATTGAAATTATTACTACGAAAGGATTAAAGTCTATTTAATGCCCAAAATGTGAGGTAAACTGGTTGCCAATCAAAAAAAGAGCACGAAGCTCTTTTTTTGTATATCGAAAGTAATGCAATACCAATCAAGGTAACATGCAGGGAAGGCATCGAAAAAAAGTATTATCTTGCCTCGTAAACCCAGAGTTCTATGGGTTCTTCCTTTCCTCTGTTGATTCGGAGGATTTCATTGGCAGCCCTTGAATAGGTGTCAAAAGCACCTACCGACACCATGCGAAATCCATTGGGCGATTCAACAATTTTCGGATTCTGGAACCCTAAAGTGGATACTTCCCTTTGGTAATCATCGGCATTGGATGGTACTTTAAAACTGCCAATGATAACATGAAAGCGATTGCGGGCTTCCATCTCTCTGATACGGGCAATGGAATCCTGCATGGCTTTTTCGCGGGCACGGCGAGCCTCTTCCAACTTTTTAACTTTGAGCAATTCAGCTTTTTTCAGACTGTCCTGCTTTGCTTCCCATACTGCTAAAGTGTCAGCAGCCTTATTCTTGCCAAACTTGTCACGAAAAAATTTACAACCCGAAAGGGTAAATGCAAGTAACAAGGTAAGAATGAGTACTTTTCTCATAGCGAAGGTTTATTTAATTTGTTATCAAAAATCTAAATTTTTTTTTACAAACAAAAATGATTTGCCATAAATATTTGTGCTTCAACAATAATTTTTTGTCAAATTAAATGAAGAAGATGTAAATCAGCGTGTTACAAAAACCTTTTTATTGTGTAAAAGGAATGTTAGAATCAAAATCGGGGCAGTAGAAATTATTGCTGTTCAGTTCCTGAGCAAAAATCCGGTAAAAACCCAATTTTTTCATACAGTCCAAAACGCTACGATATTCGGTTTTGGTTATTATCCTATCCATATTATGCCCTTTTTCTATCATCCCTGTCGGATAATACTGCGACATCAGCGAAATGCACAAATTAGCAGAAAAGGCTTCTTCCAAATGTTTCATGATATTTATGCTATCATGGACATGCCCGGGAAGTATCAAATGTCGTATTACGACACCTGAGTCGATAAGCCCATCAGACCCAATGCCTATGGAGGTGCCTTTTTGCCATACCATTTCTTTTAGGGCTGCCATGGCCACTGTAAAATAATTGGGAGCATTGCTCAGGTCTTCTGCCAGATGATGGGAAAAGTACTTTATATCGGGTAGGTAAACATCAACATATTTTTCCAAAGCTTTGATGATGCCTATGTTATCATAGCAATTGGTATTGTATACAATCACGGGATTAAGCCCCCTTTTTTTCAGCCGCTCAATGATCTCAACCATTTGCACTACCTGATGTGTTGGGGAAACAAAGCCAAGATGCCTGATACCGGTGCGGAGAATAGCCGATATTCTTTCAACAATCTCATCGTAATCCTGCAGCCAATAGCTATAAAATGAGCTATTGCGGCTTATTTGATAGTTCTGACAGTAAATGCATGTTAGGTTGCAATGTGCAAAGAAAACATTGCATATCCCTTGCTCTCCTGAAAAAATAGGCTCTTCGCCTTTGTGTAAAAAAATGCTGGCTACCAGTGGTTTATTGCCTGTCCGGCAATAACCCAATTCTCCCATAGCCCGATTGGCATGGCATTCTCGTGGGCAAATGGTACAGTTTTCAAGCAACTTTGCAGAAATATCAATCATTCGGTGCAAATATTATTACAAATAATGTCCCGTTTGGGCCATTGTTTTACCATTTAATAATAATTATTACATTTAACCCTTATTTACAATGGGACTATTACTCTATTTCTCACTTTAAAAATAGTGATATGAAAACAATTATCGACCTTTTTGAAGAGAGTGTTTCAAAATTTTCTGAGAATCCCTATATATGGGAAAAGCAAAACGATAAATTTCTTCCAACTACCTATGCGCAAACTCGAGAAGAGGTTTACCAAATGGCTGCGGGTTTGATGAGCTTGGGCGTAGCAAAGGATGATAAGGTTGCATTACTTTCCGAAGGGCGGAAATTTTGGGTTATTAGCGAATTGGCCATTTTATATACAGGTGCTGTTAACGTTCCCCTCTCCATAAAACTGGAAAGTATCGATTTGCTTTTCAGGTTGCAGCATTCCGAAACGAAGTTTATTATTGTGTCTGGTGCACAATCCGCCAAGATTAAGGAGATTAGGGATAAGTTGCCAATGGTTAAAACCATTATATATTTGGATGAAAAGGATAGCTACGCAGACGATGAATTACATGTTTCGACCGTAATCAGTAAGGGCATTAAGTTTTTAGCCGAGGGCAGCGAACGGCTTACAGAGGCATATCGTGCGGTGAAACCAAACGACTATGCCACTTTTAGCTACACATCAGGTACCACTGCCGACCCCAAGGGGGTTATCCTCTCGCACAGGAATTACACCGCCAATGTTGAGCAGGCGCTTACCCTGATGAACATCCCTCCGCATTACCGTACGCTGATCATCCTCCCGCTCGACCATTGTTTTGCCCATGTAGCCGGACTCTATTCCTTTATGGCTATGGGTGCCAGTATTGGTACGGTACAGGTAGGTAAAACACCCATGGACACACTAAAAAATATCCCCATAAATATTAAGGAGTTAAAGCCAAACCTTATTCTTAGCGTTCCTGCATTGGCAAAAAACTTTAAAAAGAATATTGAGGCAGGAATTAGGGCAAAGGGTGCCTTCACAGAGAAACTGTTCAATTTTGCCCTTTCACTGTCATATAGGTATAACAAGGAAGGATACAACAAAGGTGCAGGTTTGACCTTCCTGTACAAACCGTTGCTTTGGCTTTTCGATAAGATTCTGTTTTCAAAGATCAGACAGGTTTTCGGGGGAGAAATGGATTTCTTTATTGGCGGTGGTGCGTTGCTCGATATCGAGTTGCAGCGTTTTTTCTATGCCATTGGCATTCCCATGTTCCAGGGATACGGGCTATCGGAGGCAACCCCAATCATCAGTTCAAATTCATTTACCCGCCACAAGCTTGGCTCGTCGGGCTATTTGGTGAGTCCTTTGGAACTGAAAATTTGTGACGAGGATGGAAACGCACTGCCGTTGGGAGAGAAGGGTGAGATAGTGGTGAAGGGAGAGAATGTGATGATGGGCTACTGGAAAAATGAAAAGGCAACGAATGAAACGGTGAAAGATGGATGGTTGTACACCGGTGACTTGGGCTATATGGATAAGGATGGATTCCTTTACGTTTTGGGAAGATTCAAGAGTTTGCTTATATCCAGCGATGGAGAAAAGTATAGTCCCGAGGGTATTGAAGAGGCGTTAGTGCAGCAAACTGCTACAGTAGAGCAGGTTGTGCTGTACAACAACCAGAAACCCTATACGGTAGCACTCATTGTGCCTTCCCGGGAGGCTATCAAGAGATCGATTACTGCGATGGGTATTGATTTGAACAGCCAGGAAGCAGCAGAGGCTGCCATAACGTTTGTTAATAATGAACTGGCGAAATTCAAGTCCGGCGGTGAATTCGAAGGAATGTTTCCCGATCGTTGGCTCCCGGCCACCTTTGCCCTGCTTGGCGAACCTTTCACCGAGCAAAATGGCATGGTGAACAGCACCATGAAAGTAGTGAGAGGCAAAGTTGAAAAGGTATATAGCGACAGGATTGAAGGGCTATATACCCCCGAAGGTAAAAATATATTCAATCAGGCCAATGTTATAGTGGCCAAGGAAATCCTTGGGGCTGGTTAACGGTTAGCTGTTTTTTGGATTATTCAGCCATTTGCCCATTAACCATAGTAATTCCTCTTTACGGATGGGTTTCGATATGTAATCGTTAAACCCGCTATTCAACATTTTCTGCTTATCTTCGGAGAAGGCATATGCGGTTTGTGCGATGATGGGTATTTGATTGCCACGACTCCTCAATATTTTTGTGGCTTCCACGCCATCCATTAATGGCATTTTTATATCCATAAGAATAAGGTCAAAATGGGTATTGGAGCAGGCATCAAGAACCTCCTCTCCGTTCTTTGCCCTGAAAATAGTGGCTTTCGTGATTCCTATTACCTCCCTCAGATACAGGTAGTTGGTGGTGTCGTCCTCAGCAATAAGTATGGTTTTGCCGTGCCAATTATAAACCTCGCCTTCAGTTCGTATTGCTTCATATACCTGTGCCTCTGAAGAATCATAGGGTATTGTAAAGTAAAATATCGATCCCTCGCCCACGGTTGAAGTAAGCCAAATTTTTCCCCCAAGAAGCTCAACATAAGCTTTGCAAATGGGGAGACCCAATCCTGTTCCTGTTCGACTCTCGGTGGTTGCTTTTTCAACCTGTTGAAAACGGCCAAAAATTCGCTTAAAATCTCTTGTGTCTATTCCTATACCTGTGTCTCTTACAAAAAACTCAATGAACCCATTCTTAAGCGTGTAGCCTACTTCAATGAAACCCTTGCTGGTAAATTTAATGGCATTGTAAATCAAATTACTCAGGATCTGTTTCAATTTCAATTCATCGGAATTAATTTTACTCTGCTCATTCGATAAACCATAGGTGGTAGAGTATTGAATACCTTTCATTCTTACGGGCTGCCTGAAAAGTAGCTGGAGGTCATTCAGCAGGTTATTCAGCGAGAAATCGATTTTTGATATCGTTACCTGCCCCGCTTCAATTTTGGAAACATCGATTATGTCGTTGATAATGCTTAGCAATTGTTGGCTATTCACATTGATAATGTGAACAAACTCCTCTTTCTCTTCTTCCCCCAGCGATTTGTTGAGCAGTAGATTGGAGAAACCGCAAATGGCATTCATGGGCGTTCTGATCTCGTGGCTCATGTTGGCCAGAAAAGCCGATTTAAGCCTGTCGTTCTCTTCGGCAATCTTTCGAGCCTCTTCCAACTCTTCATTTATTACCTTGATTTTCTGATAGCTTTCCTTTAGCTCTTCGTTAATGGCCATATACTCTTCGTTCTGTTCTTGGAGCCTAAGATCCCTCTCGTGAAGTTCAAGTTCAGTGAGTTTACGTTGGGTGATATCCTCTTTAATGGCGATGAAGCTCACTATTCGATTTTTTTCATCCTTAACGGGAGAGATATGGGTTGATTCCCAGTATAATTCACCATTCTTCTTTTTGTTTAGCATTTCTCCCCGCCAATCGTTTCCTGCCTTAATGGTATTCCACAAATCATCATAAAATGATTCCGGCTCTTTGCCCGAGTTCAAAAATTTGAGATCTAAACCAAGCACGTCCTCCCGTGAATAACCCGTAATTTCCATGAATTTCGGGTTAACAAACTCAATTTTACCATCGGTATTTGTAATGACGATGCTGGCAGGGCTTTGCTCCACACCCTTGCTTAACTTCTGTATCTGCAGTTCAGCCTGTTTTTTTTCAGTAATGTCTATGGAAACGGCAATAACACTTTTTACCTTTCCCGTATCATCTTTTATGGGCGAAACGCTGGTAGAACGCCAGTAGGGTTCCCCGTTTTTCCTCCTGCATAGCATTTCTCCACTCCATATATTTCCCGAACTCACGGTATCCCTTAGTTGATTAAATATTTCCTTTGACTCTATATCCGGGTTAAGAAAGCTGAGATCTGTACCTATTACTTCTTTCAACGAGTATCCAGAGATCTGCTCAAACTTAGGATTCACATACTCTACCAACCCATTGGCGTCGGTCATCACCACCCCTGCCGGGCTATGCTCAATGCCCTTCGTTAGCTTAAATACCTGCTCTTCATATTGCTTTTTCTGAGTAACATCGTAAACAATGGCGTGGATGTAATGCTTCTTCTTAAGGGTAATCCTGCTGGCAATAACTTCCACATCTCTTACTGCTCCTCCTTTAATTCTATGTTGCAAGTTATGGGTTGCCTTTCCTTGGGCCGATACATCTTGAAGTATGCTGCCCACCTTATTTGTCGATAGCATGTTGATTTCGCTTACGCTCATGCCTATCATTTCATTTCGGCTCCACCCGTAGAAACGCTCAGCTGCCTGGTTAACATCGATTAGTGTTTGGGTTTTAGGATCGACGATAATCATCACGGAATTGTTGTTGTAGAACAGGCTACTGAAAAGGGCTTCCCCTTCGTGAACGGCTTCCTCTGCTTGCTTGATATCGGTTATATCTATCACCGTGGAAACCATGGTATCCTGCTTGGACATTGGAATATTCACTGCATTAATTACCCTGTGCCCTCCATCCTTTTGAGTAATGATAACGTTGTCCCATTTCATCCGGTTGGGATCGCCAGAACCCAAATCTTCCAGTATTCGCTTGCTAATTTCATCGCGATAACCTTTTTCAGGAAAGACTTTTTCAAAAAAAACTGCCGTATTGCTAATTTCCTCTTTTGTCCATCCGTATATCTCCTCGAAGCGTTTATTGGTATATGTAACGTTACCATTGCTAATCGAATTCAGCGCAATGCCAACGGGTAGGTTGTCTAAAACTGTTTGGATAAACTCATTCTTTTGATGTACCTCCTGTTCGGCTTTCCAGCGCTTTGTATTATCTGAGCTAAGAATAGCCAACTGCCCCGGCTGGGGGCAAAATGCGATGGAAACTAGGTGTTTATCATATTGCTCGTAATACTCCTGAAAATGTAAGGGTTCTCCTCCCAGGGCAATCTTTCCTAGGGTTCTGATCCATTCTTGTTCAATATTGGGAGTTAGTTCCAACATGGTGTGCCCCAACACCTTTTCCTTTTTAAGTCCGGTAATCTCTTCAAAAGTTTTATTAATATCAGTGAACAGAAAATCTTTAGGTTCTCCGTTGCTGTCAGTCACAAGATTATGCAAAGCAAATCCCTGTGCCATATTGTCGAAAAGCATTTTATAGCGCTTCTCACTTTCAGCAATTTTAATAGCCGAGAGGGTTGAGTTGGTATTGTCATGTAAGGTGAGTACGACCCCTTGCAGCACATTGTTCTCGTTGTAAATGGGCGATGCGCTAACAGAGGCATACACTATTGGTGTTGCTTCATGCTTCACGGGGATTTCAATGTTAACCTCAAGGGTACGCTGCTGGATGAGCACATCGGAGACCAAGTTATCGAAACCTAACAATTGCTGTGTGATTTTATTTATAGGTTGGCCAATAGAATCGATTTCAGATATACCCAGTAGGGTTTCGGCCTTACTATTCATTTTGACCACTATCCCGTTTAAATCAGTGGTAACAATGCCATCGGCCACGCTGCTGAGTATGGTATGAAACTCTCTGTAATAAGAGCTGAGTTTACGCTCTTCCATAAGCGAATGTAAAAATGCAGTTTTTCTTAAATAGTAGTGGTGTGTAAATACACCCAATGATAGGAATATAATAAGCAATATAGTGACGAAGGTGGTAATTAATAGGTTAGCAGCTATGGCATTGTATATCTCTTTATATTCGACTACTGTAATAAAGAACCAATTGTTTATCCCAACCGGTGCAACGTATGCCAGTAATTTTTCATTTTCCACATTATACGTTTCACCAAATCCGGGAAAAGATCCATGATCCAAAAGTTTTTTCATACTTTTATCCGGTATCACCATTCCCTCAAGACCCCGTAAAAAAACCAACGAATCGTCTTCGATTCTAAAAATAAAACTATTGACCATTCTTGCCCCTGTAAGCTGTTTGTCTAAAAGCGAATAGATATCTTCGTCGAGATTAATTCTGAAAATAATTACAGCATTCACCCGATTGGAAGAATTTTTAATGGGAGCTATATAGTCGATGTGGGTAGTGCTGTGTAGCTGGCATTGATAGAAGTCAGTAAAGAGGCTTTCTCCTGTTGCCACTGATTTTTTCACGAAATCGAGGGTGGTGTCATCAAGGTATTCCAGGGGCTTCCCCTGATTAATAAGAATTTTTCCATCGGTATCTGTAATTATGATATTGGCATATATGTCGTTGGCATTGGAGAGTTTAATCCTTTCCTCTATGATGGCTTTTAACTCATCATTCGATGTATGGCTAAGCCATGCCGAAAGAGTATTGGCTACATAAGGACATTGAGAAAACAGATTTACATCGGCCATTCTCGCATGATGCCAGTTGACAAATTGTTTGATTTTTATTTCAGCCAACTCTTTTATATCATCCTTTTGGTGCATAAGGTTATGCTTCTTTTGCCTTTGGTACACCAATGTTGACCCAAGAATGGTTAGAAAAACCAGAATAAACCAAACCACAACCACTTTGCTTAAGTGATTGTAACGTTTTGTTAGAGAAGATAAACTTTTCATAACGATGGAAATTATGGCGTGGTTAAAGTTACTAATGTACCTATTTCATTTTTATCTCCAATAGATATTATTAGAAAAAAAAGAATTAAATGCATTTGACAATTACCTGCCTATAGGATTTCAATGCCGCATAACCGTTGGTCTTGTCTATAATACTATTTTTTACACTGCCAAAAAAAGCTGCCTTCTTAGGCAGCTTTTTTTATGTGTAATGTAATCAAGAAATTACATTAGTCCTCTCTTTTTCAGCAGGGCCTCTGGATTGGGATCTGCGCCCCTAAATTTGCGGTATAGCACATCCGCTTTTTCGGTGCTGCCCTTTTCCAGTACAAACTCGCGGAAACGATTTGCAGTTGCAGGATCAAAAATGTTGCCCGTCTCCTTAAATGCTTGGTAAGCATCAGAATCGAGTACTCCCGACCATATATAGCTATAGTATGAACTGGAGTAGCCACCGCTAAATATATGCTGGTAGTAGGTGCTGCGATATCTTGGAATTATTTCGTCAATAAGCCCGATTTTCTGCATCGCATCCTTTTCAAAAGCCATTACATCCTGCACTCCGTCCGATTCTATTGTATGATACATCATATCGAGGATGGCTGCTGCCAAGTATTCAGTGGTGATAAATCCCTGATTAAAGGTTTCGGTTGCCTCCATCTTTTTAATCAGATCATCAGGCATGGGCTCTCCTGTTTGGTAATGGAATGCATACATTTTGAGAAATTCAGGATCAGTGCACCAGTTTTCCATTATCTGCGATGGCAGTTCAACAAAATCGCGTGGAACATTGGTCCCTGCAAGCCGGGGATAGGTTACCTTGGATAGTAATCCGTGCAACCCATGGCCAAATTCATGGAAAAATGTGCTGGCCTCGTCAAGCGAAAGGAGAGCCGGTGTGTCGCCCGAAGGGCGAGTGAAATTGCAAACCAGCGTAACAATGGGTGTAATGAATTCACCATCTCTGGTTATGTACTGGTCGCGATAGCTGGTCATCCAGGCACCGCCCCTTTTGCTTTCGCGAGGATGAAAGTCCATGAACAGTATGCCTATGTGTTGGTTATCAGCACCTTTTACTTCATAGGCTTCAGCTTCGGGGTGGTAGATCGGTACATCGGATAGTTTCTCGTATTTGAGCCCATACAGTTTCTCGGTTAAAAGGAATATTCCCTTCTTAACATTTTCTAATGGGAAATAGGGTTTTAACATTTCCTCGTCCAGGTCGTATTTCGCTTTTCTTATTTTTTCGGTGTAGTACCACCAATCCCATGAAGCCAATTTGAATTTGCTTTCTTCCTCATCAATCATTTTTTGTATATCGTAAGCTTCAGCCTTTGCACGGTTGATGGAAGGACCCCACAATTTCATGAGAAAATCGTTTACAGTTTCGGGTGTTTTGGCCATATTGTCTTCTAAAACAAACTGTGCATGACTTTTATACCCCAGTAGTTGTGCGCGTTCCAGTCGAAGGGCAACAATTTCTTTGATTATCTCCTTGTTGTCGTATTCATTGTTGTTATTGCCACGCATAAAATATCCGCGGAAAAGGTTTTCACGAAGGTCCCTGTTCTCGGCATATTGCAGGAAGGGTATCCAGCTGGGATTGTGCAGGGTGAATACCCATTTCCCATCCTTACCACAGGCAGTAGCGCTCTCGGCGGCAGCAGCAACAATGGCATCGGGTAAGCCGGCCAAATCTTTTGCATCGTCAATTACCATCTGAAATCCATTGGTTTCGGCAAGGACATTGTCGCCAAATTTGAGGGTAAGGGTGGATAGCTTTTCGTTGATTTCGCGAAAACGCTGCTGCTTTTCTTCGGGTAAATTGGCTCCTCCTCTTACAAATTCGTTGTAAATTCTACTGAGCAGCATTTGCTGTTCTGCATTCAGATCAAGTTCATCCTTTTTCTCATACACCGATTTTATGCGCTGAAAGAGCTTTGGATTAAGGTTAATATCATCCATGTGGCTACTAAGCATAGGCGCAATGGTTTGTGCAACAGCCTGAAGTTCAGGACTTGTATTGGCTGAAGTCAGAGGGAAAAAGATATTCGCAACATTTATTAAAAGCCTGCCACTATACTCAAATGGTAAAATGGTATTCTCAAATGTTGGCTCATTTTCATCTGTGAGAATGGCTTCAATTTCCGCTTTTTGTTGCTTCATGGCTTCAGCAAAGGCAGGCTCAAAGTGCTCTACCTTAATCTTTTCGAAAGGAGGGATTCCAAATGGAGTATCGAATGGCGATAGTAAAGGGTTTGCATCCTTTTTACACGATGCCATGGATAAACAAAATCCAATAGAAACAGTAAACATGACAAATTTTTTCATAATAAGCATTAATTTTGAAATGATATAACTCATTGGGTTGATTGTATTCTGCAAAAAAACGCAGCAATATACAAAAAAATAGAGTATAATTACAACCGGTTAATATAACTTTCCTTTATTAAATTAAATGTTATTAAAATAACAGTGTTTGTATATTAACAAATAAATTATAACTTTGTGGCAGGTTTTTAAGGGTTAAAGTGTTGTTGTACTTAGTCTAGATTATTAAATATATTTAGTGTGGGTTATGAAAATAAGAGAGGTTGCCGATATTGTTCAAGGGGTAGTGCTGTCAGCTGATGATATGCTTGACCATGAGGTAGAGTTTGCCTTTGCCTCGGATTTGATGAGCGATGTGCTTACTATTCCTACCGAAAAATTAGTGCTTATTACTGGGTTGTCTAATATTCAGACAGTTAGAACTGCTGAAATGGCTGATGTACAATGCGTGGTTGTTGTTCGGAACAAAAAAGTTACCAATGAAATGGTGGAACTTGCCAATGAGAATCACATTGTCATCATAGAATGCAGCAGCTCGATGTTTAAAACCTCGGGCTTGCTATACCAAAACGGGATAAAACCAATTTATTAGCTTGGCAATTTGCGCTTTGTGTATATTTACATACCTTGCCAAACGAATTTTAATGGTATAAAAGCCACGAAAAAAAAATAATACCCATATGCAGCTTGAATATAGTATTGAAGGTGGTGATTTTTCACACGCGGGATTTGCCTCAAGTCAGGTGAAAAGGGTTTTGAAGCAGCTGAATGTGGACCCGAAGTTGATTAAAAGGGTGGTTGTTTGTTTGTATGAGGCTGAGGTTAATGTTGTTGCGCATGCATATAGCGGGATTATTCATGTCCTTATCAATACCAATGAGATTGTCATGAAGCTGGCGGACAAGGGCCCCGGGATACCCGATATATCGCTTGCTATGCAGAAAGGCTATTCTACCGCTTCCGACAAGGTTAGGGAAATGGGATTTGGGGCTGGTATGGGACTGCCAAACATTCAGCACAATGCCGATGATTTTAAGATAAGTAGCAACGTGGGTGAGGGTACTAATCTGGAAATAACCATTAAACTCTAATGCCAAAGTGCCATGGATAAGAGGGAGTTACATCATGCGCTGAAAATATTGCCCGAGGTGTGCATTGGTTGCTCCAATTGCATGAGGGTTTGCCCAACCCATGCTTTACGGATAAGCAATGGAAAGGCTATCCTATACCCCAACAGATGTATTGATTGCGGTGAATGCTACCGGGTTTGCCCTGTCAACGCAATTATTGTCGAACAGGATGACTTCAATATTATTTTCGAGTATAAACGTCGCGTTGCCTTGATACCGGCCGTGCTGCTTGGTCAATTCACTGAAGATGTGACTACTGATGATATCCATACCGCTCTTATTCAGCTCGGTTTTACCGATGTTTTTGAGGTGGAGAACTCGGCTGATTTTGTGGGAGAATACATTAACAAGTATTTGGCTGACCCCGATAAGCCTAAGCCCGTAATCTCCTCTTTCTGCCCGGCCATTGTCCGGTTGATCCAGGTAAAATACCCCGCACTGGTTGACAATATCATGCTGTTGAAACCCCCTCTCGATTTATCGGCAATGTACTACAAAAAAATGTTGATGGAGCAAGGGGTAGGCGAACAGGACATTGGAATTTTTTATGTAACTCCATGTGCCGCCAAAATAGCAGCCGTAAAAAGCCCTGTGGGCGAAGATAAATCGGAAATAAGCGGTGTGATTAACATGGACTTCATTTACAATAAGGTACTTAAGGTCTATAAAAATCGTGATAAGGAGTACGAGGCATTGAATCGGGAAACCGCCTGCAATCCTAAGAATCTGATGTGGAGTTTAACCAACGGTGAGGCCAACTTTGTAAAGGCTAAATGCTTGGCCATCGATAGTTTGGATAATGCCATGGAATTTTTGGATAAAGTTGAAAATCAGGAGATAGGCGATGTTGATTTTTTGGAAATTCGGGCCTGCGACGAAAGCTGTGCGGGCGGGGTTTTGACCACCGGCAATCGTTTTCTCACAGTTCAGCGGCTTAAATCTTTCTTCAACGATGAAAAGGTAAACTACGATGACGATAAGGCAAATATAAGTATTTGCGATAAGTATCGCGATTACCTAGTTGGAAGGATCAGTGTGGAGCCCATTGCACCCAGGGGTATCGATAAGCTGGACGACGATATGACCAAGGCCATGAAGAAGATGGAAAGGATAAATCGTATTATGTGCTATTTGCCTGGCATCGATTGCGGTTCGTGTGGTGCGCCTACTTGTCAAACTTTGGCAGAGGATATCGTGCACGGGAGAGCAGCCATATCGCATTGCATTTTCTTGCAAAAAACCATGGAGCAAATCCCTATGCTAAACCCTTCCCATTCATTCCGTATCATGGAAAAGATATGGGGCAAGGAAAGATTTCAGAAAGATTGCAGCAAGGCTAAAACCTACAGAATCAGGCGGTAACGAATGATTATTTGGTTCTTGGCATCGGCCAATGAACGCTTTTAGCTATTTCAAGATTTTTTCAATATACCTTAAAAATACTGAAAAATGACAGTAGATGATGTAGTTAAAACGCTTAACCTAAAAGTTTTTTGCGGCGAAGAGGGGTTAAGCCGCCAGGTTGAGAACGGTTATACTTCCGATTTGCTCAGCGATGTTATGGGTCATGCCGATGCCGGAAGCATTTGGATTACCCTGCAGTCGCATATCAACATCATGGCCGTTGCTTCTTTAAAGGAACTGGCTGGCATTGTTCTGGTTAAAGGCAACAAGCCCGATGAGGATACCATAAGGCAAAGCAACATTGAAGGGATGCCCATTCTGGGGACAGATTTAGAAGCATTTGAAATAACGGGCAGGCTGTATCAACTGATCCGTAGTGCATAGCCGAAACCTTGTTTGTTGTCAGACACCTTGACAATGGCAGGAAAAGGTATAACCAGTTAGGTAATAAGTCCATGAGAACATACCGCGCCGATCTGCATATACATTCCGTGCTTTCGCCCTGCGCCGATTTGGAAATGAGCCCTCGCAACATTGTGGCGTTGGCCAAATCGAAGGGATTGGACATTATTGCCGTTACCGACCATAACAGCACGCTGCACGGACCTGTCGTCAGAAAATTGGCCGAACCGCATGGCATTAAAGTATTGTTTGGCTCGGAGGTGACAACTCGTGAGGAGGCTCACTGTTTATGTCTTTTCGAAACAGAGGTACAACGATTAGCCTTTCAGCAATTTATTGAAATCAACCTCCCGGATGTTTACAACGATCCCGATAGGTTTGGATACCAGGTGGAAGTGAACGAAGAGGATGAGATAATACAACAGGTAGATAAATTGCTGATTTCTGCCCTTAATGCAGGCATCAACGAGGTGGAGGCAACAGTTCATCGGTTGGGCGGGCTGTTTATTCCCGCCCATGTGGATAGGCCCATGTTCAGCCTGATAAGCCAGCTTGGGTTTATTCCGCCAACCCTTAAGTTCGATGCGCTGGAGATATTTAGAATTACCGATCCCGCCGATTTTATGCAGAAAAATAAGTATTTACAAAATCCGGCCCTGATAAAAAACTCCGATGCCCACTATCCCCAGCAATTGGGAACTGTTTTTACAAATTATCTGATTCACGAGCCAACCCTCGATGAGATGGCAAAGGCCTTTAAACAGGAGGGGGGACGAAAGGTAGTGTTATGAAAGAGTTGGCGCTGCACATACTCGATATTGCCCAAAACTCAATTGTGGCGGGTGCCACTCTTATCCGGATTGGCATTACTGAAGACATGCAAGGCGATCTATTGCACATGACCGTTGAGGATAATGGCAAGGGAATGCCATCAGAAATGGTTGAAAGGGTGATGAACCCTTATACGACCTCCCGAACTACACGCAGGGTTGGCATGGGACTTCCATTGCTTCACGATGCCTGTCGGGCTGCAAACGGGATGCTGACCATTGAATCTGCTGTGAATGAAGGAACCAGGGTTTTGGCTACAATGCAGCTTAGCCATATCGACAGGCAACCCTTAGGTGATATCACAGGAGTAATCGTTCTGCTATTCTCGGCAAACCCGAGTATTGATTTCGTTTATTCCCACATCAGGAATGGAAACAGCTATATCTTCGATACACGTGAGGTGAAGGAATTGCTGGAGGGAATACCGCTTAATACACCTGAGGTGATTAAATCGATACGTGAAATGATTGCTTCAAATTTAGACGAATTATAAATAGTGAACGTAGGTTATATAACATAATTGTTTTACCTAAAATGTTTGATAATTAGGGTAATTTTGCAGACCGATTTTAATGTTAATCAATTAACAGCACAATACTAATCATAAAAACTACAGTAATTATGACAAAAGTTAAGTCTTTGGCAGATCTTAAAAAGATGAAAGATCAGTTTCAGTCGAAGATCGAGCTTAGAGAAAAGGGAGAGGACCCCGATAGCAGAGTCCAAATAAAGGTGGCCATGGCTACCTGTGGAATCGCTTCGGGTGCCAAAACCGTAATGGAATTCCTAATCGAAGAGCTGGATAAGCGTAGCATCGATGCGGTGGTTACCCAAACTGGCTGCATGGGGTATTGCTATGCCGAGCCCACCATTGAGGTGAAACTGCCCAATCAGGATCCCGTGGTTTTTGGTTATGTAGATAACAAAAAAGCCGATGAAATCATTGAGAAGTACATCAAAAACGGCGAACTGGTTGACGGGATTATTCCCATGAATTACAATACTATCGATAATCAATAAATTCCAGTAGGAGGATAAGTAATGGCAAAATATAAATCGCATCTATTGGTCTGCGGAGGAACAGGATGCCGTGCTTCGGAGAGCGATGCTGTGTTTGAAAGTTTAAAAGCAGCCATAGCAGAAAAAGGTCTCGAACAAGAAGTACAGGTGATCATGACCGGCTGTTTTGGCTTTTGCGAAAGGGGGCCAATCGTGAAGGTTCTTCCCGACAACACTTTCTATACCCAGGTGAAGAGTAGCGATGCAGCAGAAATTGTTGCCGAGCACATCATCAAGGGGAGAAAGGTGAACAGGATTCTATATACCGATCCTAAAACCAAAGAGCACATTAGCGACTCCAAGCACATGGGTTTCTACAAGAAACAGATTCGCATTGCCCTTAGGAATTGCGGTGTGATTAATCCCGAGAATATTGACGAGTACATTGCCCGCGATGGGTATCAGGCATTGGGCATGGCCTTTGAAATGGGCCCCCAGGCAGCCATTGATTTGATTAAAAAATCGGGATTGCGTGGTCGTGGAGGAGGAGGATTCCCAACGGGTGTTAAGTGGGAATTGGCATTACAGAACAAAGCCGATCAAAAGTACGTAGTGTGCAACGCCGACGAGGGTGACCCCGGTGCATTCATGGACCGTTCCATCCTCGAAGGCGATCCCCATTCGGTAATAGAGGCCATGACAATCAATGGTTTTTGCATTGGAGCAAGCAAGGGATTGATTTACATTCGTGCAGAGTATCCCTTGGCCATTCAACGCTTGAAGATTGCCATCGGTCAGGCCAGAGAGTACGGATTGCTTGGAAAGGATATCCTGGGTAGTGGTTTTGATTTCGACCTCGAGCTTCGCTACGGTGCGGGAGCATTCGTTTGCGGCGAGGAAACAGCTCTTATCCATTCCATGGAAGGCGACAGGGGCGAACCAACGTTTAAACCTCCATTCCCGGCACAAAGCGGATACCTTGCAAAGCCCACCATTGTTAATAACGTAGAGACATTTGCCAATGTTCCTGTTATATTCCTCAAGGGAGTAGAGTGGTTTACATCCATAGGTACTGAAAAATCCAAAGGAACCAAGGTATTTGCACTTGCAGGGAAGATTAACAACGTGGGGTTGATTGAGGTGCCCATGGGGATTACCTTACGTGAAGTGATCTACGAGATAGGCGGTGGCATTAAGAATGGTAAAAAATTCAAAGCCGTTCAAACAGGAGGCCCTTCGGGCGGTTGCTTAACAGAGAAACATCTTGATACACCCATTGATTACGATAACCTTATTGCAGCAGGTTCCATGATGGGATCGGGCGGGATGATCGTGATGGATGAAGACGATTGTATGGTGTCGGTGGCCAAGTTCTTCCTCGATTTCACCGTTGAGGAGAGTTGCGGTAAATGCTCACCCTGCCGTATCGGGAATAAGCGCTTGTACGAAGTGCTTAATAGAATATGCGAAGGGAAAGGCACTATGGAAGAGTTGGACAGGTTGCGTAACCTGAGTCAAGTTATCAAGGATACATCTCTCTGCGGACTTGGACAAACATCACCAAATCCCGTTCTTTCCACTTTGGACAACTTCTACGATGAATATCTGGATCATGTTCAGAACCATAAATGCAAGGCCGGTCAATGCAAGGCATTGATGAATTATGTTATCGACCCCGAAGCCTGTACCGGCTGTACTCTCTGTGCCAGGGTTTGTCCCGTGAATGCCATTAGCGGCGAGCGGAAAATGCCTCATTTCATCGATACCACTATATGTATCAAGTGTGGTGCATGTATGGAAAAATGTAAATTCAATGCCATTAGTATTCAATAGAAAGGGTAGGATAAGATGGAAACAGTAAAACTAACCATAGATAATAAAGTGGTTGAGGTTCCCAAGGGAACAACAATCTTTAAAGCGGCAAAACAGCTGGGTATTGATATACCTGCACTTTGCTACATGGAACTTAAGGATCTGAATATCGAGAATAAACCTGCAGGGTGTCGTATTTGCGTTGTTGAGGTGGAAGGGCGCAGGAATCTTGCTCCCTCATGCGCAACCGATTGTGTTGATGGGATGGTGGTAAAAACCCATACCATGCGCGTTATCAATGCCCGCAGAACCATAATGGAGCTCATCCTAAGCGATCACCCAAAGGATTGCCTAATCTGTCCCAAGAGCGGACGCTGCGACTTGCAGAAAATGGCCGTTAAACTGGGAGTTAGGGAAATTCCAGGTCAGGAGTATGCCGAGATGAGTACCTACCGCGTGGATACATCTCCATCTATTATTCGCGAGCTCGACAAGTGTATCATGTGTCGCAGGTGCGAAATGATGTGTAACGATGTTCAAACCGTATATGCTCTCAACGCCTTCGGCAGAGGATTCAATGCAGCAGTAGCCCCTGCTTTTGAGCAGAACCTCGACAAGTCGCCCTGCACATTCTGCGGACAGTGCGTGGCAGTATGCCCCACGGGCGCACTCACCGAGGTGGACCACACTCCACGGTTAATCCGTGCATTGTCCGATCCAACAAAAACGGTTATCGTTCAAACGGCTCCCGCAATTCGCGTTGCATTGGGCGAGGAGTTCGGTATGAAACCCGGAACCATTGTAACAGGCAAAATGGTGACCGCGTTGAAGGAGATTGGTTTTGACCATGTATTCGATACCGATTTTGCAGCCGACCTTACCATTATGGAAGAGGGTACTGAGTTGCTCGATCGATTGACTCGCTATTTGAATGGCGACAAAACCGTGAAACTCCCAATTCTAACCAGCTGCTGCCCTGCATGGGTCAATTTCTTTGAGCACTATTTTCCCGATATGCTCGATATCCCTTCCACTGCAAAATCACCGCAGCAGATGTTTGGTGCCATTGCTAAGACCTACTTTGCCGATATGCTGAAAATAAAGCGCGAAGATTTGATTGTGGTTTCAGTGATGCCCTGTTTGGCCAAAAAGTACGAGGCTCAGCGCGAGGAGTTTAAGGTGAATGGTAACCCCGATGTTGACTTCTCCATTTCAACGCGTGAATTGGCACATCTCATTAAGGAATTTAACATCGACTTTGCCAACCTAGAGGAGCAAGATTTCGATCGCCCGTTGGGCGAATCTACTGGGGCCGGTGTTATTTTTGGTGCCACAGGAGGAGTAATTGAGGCTGCTACCCGTACTGCATACGAATTGCATACTGGTAAAAAACTGGATAGGATTGATTTTAAAGAGCTGCGTGGGTTGAAGGGTGCACGGTCGGCTACTGTTGACTTCAACGGGTTGCCGATTAATATTGGAATTGCTCACGGACTGGGTAATGCACGCGAACTGCTGGAAGAGGTGCGTAGCGGAAAGGCTAACTACCATGCCATTGAAGTGATGGCATGCCCGGGAGGATGTATTGGTGGAGGAGGACAGCCACTGCATCATGGCGACAGCAGCATAATCAAAGCTCGTTTTGAAGCCATCTATCGCGAGGATGCAGGTAAACCAATTCGTAAATCGCACGAAAACCCGTACATCACCAAGTTGTACAATGAGTTTTTGGGTAAACCCATGAGCGAAAAGTCGCATCAACTGTTGCATACGCATTACTTTGCCAAAGGGCCCAAGGATATTTATATTTAAAAAATTGGAGGATTTTAGATATGTCACACATAAAAGTTGAGCTAAAAAAAGAGGATGTTGCCAAGCTCAAGGAGATTTGCAAATCCTTCAACAACAAACCCGGTGAGTTGATTAACGTGCTACACCAGGCCCAAACACACTTCGGATATTTACCTGCCGAAGTGCAAGAGATAATTGCCAGAGAACTTAACATTTCCGTTGCCAAAGTTTACGGAGTGGTTACTTTCTACACCTTCTTCACCATGATCCCCAAGGGTCAGCATCCCATCAGCGTATGTACGGGGACTGCTTGCTACGTAAGGGGTGCCGAAAATGTAGTGGAGGAGTTGAAACGCGCACTGAATATCAATGTTGGCGAAACTACCCCTGATGGGAAGTTTTCGCTTAGTTGCCTTCGCTGTGTAGGTGCCTGTGGTCTTGCACCAGTAGTGATGGTGGGCGAAAAGGTGTACGGACGCGTTTCGCCCGATGGCGTAGCCGATATTCTTAAGGAGTATGAATAGTTAGTTACAGATAGTGTTGGAAAAGAGGTGATGGACAATTTCCATCACCTTTTTTTATCCACTATTTTACGCTAACATGGGTTGAGTGATAGTTTGAACCTGTTCGCAGATTCTGTGAACGACCGGTTTGTATAAACAATATTAAAATAAAACTAAAATAAATCTGAAAAAACTAATTACTAATGAAATATGGAGTACCTTCGCACCCAATTTTATTTACTAACAAATACCATTTTTGAAGATGAATATTTTTTGTGGAAGCCTTCCTTTTAGCCTGCAGGAGTCGGAGTTAAAGGAATTTTTTGAAGAGTACGGTGAAGTTTCAGCTGCACGGATCATTACTGATAAGTTCTCCGGAAGAAGTAAAGGTTTTGGCTTTGTCGAGATGCCAAATGATGAACAGGCCAAAAAGGCCATTGAAGAGATGAACGGAGCCGAAATCAATGGACGTGCCATCGTTGTTAACCAAGCCGAAGAGAGGAAGGAATCCCGTGGCGGCTTCAGGGGAGGAAACCAGCGTGGTGGATACAACAGGGATAGAGGTCGAAAGGAGTATCGGTAGGATTTGTAATAACCCAAGGATTATTAAAAGGTCAATCCGTCGCGATTGGCCTTTTTTCGTGCCATTCTTTTTTATTTTTGTGTTAGTATTAATGTTCCGTTCGCTGCAATAGCCCAATGGATGAGATGCAAAGTTTCACCCTGTTCGATGCGGACTTGCCGCAACCCATTGCCTTCCTATCGTGGAAGCACCATTTAGGCTATATCAAAAAACAGCTGAAACTGTTGAAAGGAAGGGTATCTGAAGAAGAGGTGTGGAAACTGTGTAGAGGCATTGGCGGTTCGGTGCTCGATTTTTATGTTGGAGAGTTGATGCCATTAGACATTGCGGATCAAATAGTTGATATTTTCTCTCGTTTAAAAATTGTAAGCCATGCCGATTATGAAGATTGGCTTAGAACCAGTGGGTTAGAGTATAGATCAATAACTCTTTCCGATGGTTCGACGTGGACGCTCCGATTGGGGCGTATGCCCAATAGGTTTGTTCATATTCACCCCTGTCGATATTCTGCCAATACCCTGAGAATAAAGGCATCTACATTGAAAACAGCCATTGCTTTGACGATGGTTTTTCCCACTGTTAACATTCCTCCCAACCTGCAACAGGTTAATCAAGTTCGGGCTTTGCTGCACAATCTGTCGCCCGTCAAAGGAATACATAGTTCAAAATCCCTGATCAAGATACTGGCATATTTGAACGAATAAAAAAATAATTCACCAGGTTTGTAGTATTGGCAAGGGTTTTGTTAAAAGGTGATCTAAATCATCGTTAATCATTGAAACATAAAACGATGAGTTACGTTTTTACTAATGAAACTTAACGAGTTTTTCTTTTCATTAGGGTTTTAGTTGGTTTCGGGTTAGTTGTTTTAGGTTAATTTTTTAGGGTGTGAAGCCGGGCTTGGGGAAGTCCGGCTTCTTTTTTATGCCCTTTTACCATATCAGATAATCCATGCCAATTAGTTGTTTAAAAAAACGTGGTAACCTGTACGGTATTTTTGTAGGAATGCTGTTGTTTTTTCGTTACTTTGTTAAAATCAAAACAAAATAATGTTTTGATTAAACCACAGGTAATCAAAAGTATAGCATAGATGAATATTCCTGAAAAGGCAGTTGGAGTTGTGGCCTTTGGCTTAAAAACCGGAATAATAACCGGTGATGATAACATTGTTGATGTTGTAAGGAAATGTTTGATTAACAACCCCGATATCATTCGGGAGAATGATATCATCTGCATTACCGAGGCAGTAGTTGCCATTACGCAGCACAACATTGTTCAACTCGACGATGTGTCGATGGAGATTAAAGCCAAGTTGAACCTTAGCGATAATTCAACTTTAGGTGTTATTTTTCCAATCCTTTCGCGAAATCGCTTTTCGATGCTGCTCAAAGCTATGGCTAAAGCAGTGCCTAAAGGGAAGGTGATAATCCAGCTGATGTTCCCTGCTGATGAACAGGGAAATCCCATAGTGGCAAAATCAACCCTGAGGGATTTGAAAAAACATTCCGAGGATTTGATAACTGTGGACGAACTTGGCGAAAATAGGCTGCTCCATCCCGAGACAGGGTTGGATTATATTGATTATTATACCGAAATTGTTGAGGCAAACTCTGCCAAGGCAGATATTTACCTGGCCAACAGGGTTGAATACATGATTGGCAAGAAACCCGATGCCGTGATCGTGAGCAATGTTCATGCCCGGTACGAGGTTTGGGAAGAGTTTCTGAAGATGGGATATAAAAACGTCATTACGTTGCAGGATATCTGTTCTACTCCCGGTAAGGGAGCTCATTCGGAATTTGGATTGCTGGGATCGAACATTCTCGACCCTGCACACGAACAGCTTAAACTGTGCCCCGTGCATCCAAATGAGGTATGCAGGGAGGTGCAGCGAATGATATTCAGCGAGTTTGGAAAGCATACTGAGGTGATGATCAACGGTGACGGGGCATATAAAGACCCCGAATCGGGGATTTATGAACTGGCCGATCCTGTATCGTGCTTTGGCTGTACGGAAGGCATTAGGAACAGGAACAGGATTGGCGTTAAGACCAAGTACTTGATGCAGAAGCTTTACAATGAGGGTAAAACAAAGGAAGAGATTGAGCGGATTATCGACGAAGAGAAGCGAATGGTAATGGAAAAGAATGGCAAGGACGATTTTAGCGCACAGGGAACTACTCCCCGAAAAATTGAAAACCTTGTTTCGTCTTTGGCTGATTTAGTATCGGGAAGCGGCGATGCCAATACCCCAATAGTTGTCGTTCGTGGGTTTGTGTAGCCCAATTAGCCTGCCAACGGCATGAAGTGTAGTTTCATTAAGCACCGAGAATATTCATGAGAAATGCTTATTTGGCACTGGCAACTACACTGTTGTTATTCTCTTGCGTACAGCAGGAGCAGGAGGATATTCATTTGGTGTTCCGATACAACGAGAGTAAAGGCATTACAAGCCTTGATCCGGCATTCGCCAAGAGTTTGCCGTTGATTTGGCCTGTGCATCAACTTTACAACGGCCTTGTTCAGCTTAGCGATTCGCTAACCGTTGAACCCTGCATAGCGCGCGATTGGCGAATCTCGGGCGATGGTCTGATGTACACCTTTTATCTTCGTACAGATGTACGTTTCCACGATTCCCCCGCCTTCCCTCAGGGTAAAGGGCGAAAAGTTGTCGCTTCCGATTTTGTTTACAGTTTTGAGAGGATTCTCAATCCACAGGTAGCCTCGCCCGGCGCATGGATTTTTAGCGTACTCGATGTTCAAAAAGCTGGGACTTCATCGGGGTGTATGGCAGAGAATGATTCCACGTTAACCATCTATTTGAAAAAACCTTTCCCTGCTTTTCTCGGATTGCTCTCCATGCCTTATGCTTACGTTGTACCATTCGAAGCCGTGCAGTTCTATGGGAAAGATTTTAGGAGGAACCCTGTGGGAACCGGCCCTTTTTGCTTTCAGCATTGGAGCGAAGGCGAAAAACTTGTGCTACGAAAAAATCAGCATTATTTCGAAACCGACGGAATGGGAAATCAACTTCCCTACTTGGAAGCGGTATCCGTGACTTTTATTGCTGATAAGCAATCTGAATTTTTAGAATTTCTCAACGGTAAAAGCGATTTTTTATCGGGAGTGCAATCCGTTTCGAGGGATGAACTGCTAACCCGTTCGGGAACCCTCAACCCGCGTTACAACGATAGGATAAGGATGATAACCGGCCCTTACCTGAACACCGAGTACTTGGGTATTCTTTTGGATGCAACCATTGAGGGTGTAGCCAACAGCCCTTTGAGGGATGTTAGAGTTAGAAGGGCAATGTCATACGGTTTTGACAGATCACGAATGATGACCCATTTGCGAAGCAATATGGGCTATCCCGCACACAACGGTTTTATTCCCAAGGGTATGCCGGGCTTCCCAAGCGAACTACAGGGTTTTAACTATAATCCCGATTTGGCACGAAGATTATTGACTGAGGCAGGATATCCCGGGGGCAGTGGGCTTTCGCCCATTACTATATGCACAACCAGCGACTATGTTGATATCTTCGAATATATACAGCACCAATTGGGCGAAGTGGGAATACCGGTTAATATAGAGGTTTTTCCGGGAGCCGCCTATCGCGATATGATGGCGAATTCGCGTTTGATGCTTTTCAGAGGCAGTTGGGTAGCCGATTATGCTGATGCCGAGAATTACCTGAGCCTTTTCTGTACCGACAATTTTAGCCCTTCAGGTCCAAACTATACGCATTTCACAAGCAGTGAATATGATAAATTGTATGGCGAGGCTCTTTTCTGTCCCAATGACGAGGTGCGTTTTCGGCTTTACAGGCAAATGGATTCACTGATTATAGACCATGTGCCCGTAATTCCCTTATTTTACGATAAGGTTGTGCGGTTTACCGGCAAAGATGTTGTAGGATTGGGAACCAATCCAATGAACCTGTTGACACTCAAAAAGGTGAGAAAGATTAATAGGACAAATAAGCTTAATGACCATGATATTGATAGCAGATAGCGGTTCGACCAAAACCCATTGGAGGCTTGTGGTTAGGGGTAAAGTGGTTTCAGCATTCACCACGCAGGGGCTAAATCCCTATTACTGTACCAGCGAAACCTATGCTACGGTGTTAGAGAGTGGCTTACCTAAAGATTATCAGGCAAATGAGTTAAAAACGGTGTTCTTTTATAGCGCTGGTTGCGCAGGCAAGGAGATGGCAGATATTGCAAGAAGTTCTCTTGCCAAATTTTTTAAAAATGCGGAGGTAAATGTATATAGCGATATGCTTGCCGCAGCCCGTGCCCTTTTTGGAAAGGGGAAAGGCCTGTTTATTATCCTTGGTTCCGGCGCCAGTGTGGGGTACTACAATGGGGAAAGCATAGAGCAAAAATCTCCCTCCTTGGGATTTGTTCTGGGCGACGAGGGTAGTGGGGCTTACCTTGGTAAAAAATTGATTAAAGCATGGTTATATGGAGAACTACCGAATGACCTGTCGTTTCAACTTAAGGTAGAATGCCCTTTTGAAGTAAGTCAGATCTTAAAAAGAATATATTCCGAGCCATTTCCTAATCGTTTTCTGGCGAGTTTTGTCCCCTTCCTTGAAAAAAATTCAGGACATCCGTTTGTAAACCAAATGGTGGATGATGCGTTTGAAGATCTTATCAGACATCATTTGCTGAGATACAGCGATTTTTTTCGTTTGCCCATAGGCGTGGTAGGTTCAGTGGGTAGTATTTTTGGTAAGAATTTGTCAAAACTTATAGAAGCCAAAGGCGGAAAGATTAGCCGAATTCTACACTACCCCATCGATGAGATGGTACGCTTCCACATTGAGAACACCTAAAGCAGGTCGAAATCAATCCCCGTTTTATTGACCAGCCCTTTGGCAAAATCCTCGCAATCGTGGGCCTTTTTCGGCTCTCCTAACGATAGGAGCAAGGAGTTCAATGTTTTCAACATCCTCACTTCAAAAACAAGGTAACCTGCAAGGTTGCTGATTTCAATGCATTTTTGGATAAGTTCGTAGGCCCTTTCCACCTTGCCAAGCGAGAGAGAGTACATGGCATGCCAACTATTTCCTACGATAAGTGGAATATAGCTATTCCACTGGGGCATTTCGCTCATATACGTTTGGAGTTCAAGCATTGTCTCCGGGTCGTATTCAGGTTTCTCCAGCCATTTAGAGTATTCGTAAAAAAGGATGAGGGCTTTTTCCACTGAGTTTAAACTTCCTTTTGGAGCCGGATTGGAAAACCTGTTGAGAAGGGTAAAGAGCGAATGGTACTTTTGTGCAACGATTAGTCCAATGGTAAGCCCATAGTAGTATTGGTAATAACCTTTCTTGCCCCAAGTAGATAACTGCTCTTTGGAATATTTTTCAGACCGGGAAATTGTATCGTTAATCAAAACGGATTTAGAAAAGTATTGACAGATGATTTTACACGAAAACCAAATCCCCTGTATGTACGGGTTTACCCTATGATTGGGTATGTCATGTGGGAAAAAATCGGAGAACTTGTCAATCCAGCTCCTTTCGAGTCGCAGCAACCCCGAAATACATAGCATTGTATTGGCAAAGAAAATGTCCTGTTCGTTGTATGAGTTTTGTAAATAGTTGTAAATTAAGAATCTCCACGATGTTGAGATGGAGTTGATATTAACTACCTCTTGAAAGAGAAACTGTCTGGCCTTTCTATCTTTAGCATAATGGGGTATGAGCGCATTGCGCATATAATCATCACCCTGTAATGTGGAAGGTATGGTGGGTTGAGATAAGGTCAATTGCAGGGTTTGGTCTGAAAGGGTGAAAAATTTTTCCAGTGCCTCAATGTTTTTGTTTTTATATGCCATCTCAAATAAAAGACAAATCAGGTTTGGCATCAAAGGCGAATTGGAAAAGTCTTCTTCAATTTTTTTAAAAAGCGAGAAATCGAGTCCTTTGTTCTGTTGGATTAGCTTCTGCAATAAAATCAGTTCAAAAACAGGCCATTGTAATATTTTAATCTGTATGGATATTGAGCCGAAACGGTTTTCGACATTTTCTTCCCCAATTATTCCGTATGACAGCATTTGGTTGTATGCCTGAAAATAGTTCCCTGCCAGTTTGAGATGAATGGGGTATATCTCCTTCAATGTATTTTTTAGTATAACGCCCGGAGTGCCATTGGAAGTTGATAGCTCTACGATTTTATTTAGGATATCCATTTTTTCTTCCGAATACTGCGATCTGTGCAACTCCTTGCTTACGAATTCATTCAGTAAATCCAGTCGATCGCCAATCAGATGGGTGGTTTCTGGATTGAAGAATTGGATGAATAGCTGTGTATAGTAGGGATAGGAAATAATTTGCAGTATGCTGGATGTTAACTCTTCAACCACTACTCTCGTAGTCGAGCCCCTGTTGATCGTATTATCCAAAACCAATTGAATCTCGCGATCGTTGAAGGGGGGCATATTGGCATCGGAGGAGGTAAAATAGGTCTCATCGGCAAAATACCAATCCTCATGCGAGGCGCTTTCGTTAAAGAAATGACGCCATGTAGCGTATCGTGAGGAAACGATGACTTTTATGCGCTGCTCTTCCGATGAAACCTGCTTAATGAACTGGTGCAAACCGGTAAATATTTTATTGGATTTGGTGCCAACATCAGTAAGTTCATCCAGCGCATCTATAACAAGGATGAATTTTCCAATAGGGGCATAAAGCGATTCGCCTATACACTCGAAAAAATTGTGGCAGGAGTCAATGCCAAGCAATGCCAATAGCCAGCTGTCAAAAAAAGGCAATGTGTGGGCAGTGTTCTCAAGGGTTGCCGCGGGAATGAAAAGGATAATATCATTATGGTTGCCGGTTTGCGCCATGTATTTGGTTACCCACCCTGCCAAAAGGGTGGATTTTCCGTATCCACCCGGGCCAACAAAGGGAGTAGCCACATACTCAGATTTCAAGAAGTATGTAAGTCTTTCCTCAGCAAATGCTCTGATTACAGTATTAGAAAAATTGATGGGTACCTGTTTCTTGATGGTTTCGCAGTATTTTTTGCTAAGGGTATGGGCTTTTGCTTGTGCTGCTTGCCAAAAATCTACAATGTCATTGCCAGTAGGCTGTTCATCCCCGGTTTTTGTAATAAAATCGCTCCAATCTGTAAAACCACAGTACTGGCTAAGAATATCAAGGCTGGCACGCGATGGATTAGAATTCGTTGTGAGAAAGCCGAACAACCTTCGTAGGGTTGAAGGGCTAATAAGTAGCCCGGTTGCTTCTAAAATATTGTATGACAGATAGGTGCAATCTTTCTGATAGGTAATTTTCTTGCCATATTTCAACTCTACCAGACCTTTAATTCTTTGTAGCATGTTTGTGGCATTTTACCAATTAGAATTCGTTAAACCTGTTAATTAGCAACCGGTTTGACAAATGTAATGATCAAATTTGGTTTAAAAAAAAGGTAAAATAAAAAATGACTTATTTGACCACTTGACAGCCATTCGATTCATAATAATTTTAGCGTTGTAAAATATATCTACTGGTAAGTATAAACCGAAAAATAAAAATTGCAATGCCATGAAAAAGATAGGGATTTTTTTAAAATCGCGTTTGACCATTGATGTTGCTGTTTTTATCGTTTTTTTTCTGGTTACAGTTCTGTTCGTATTAACAATCGTGAGTTCTTTTTAAATTACTACTTGGTAAGCCCTTAAAACCTTAAAAACCTAACGCAATGTACACGCAAGTTTGGAAAAATTGCCACGCATCTGTTTGCCAGTTGAGTTTCATCAATGCCCGAGGAGTATGCGTTGATACTCTAACCGGGTTTAAGGTTAAGAATTATTTGATTACTAGCCACAACGCTTTTACCATGGATAAAGCCCAACTGGTAGAAATAGCCTTTGTGGGTGAAGATGCAAATACTGTTACCGCTTCCATGAGGATACCCTATGCTGAGTTTAACAACGAACATCGGATAGGGGTACTCAATAATAATGGGTATTATGCAGTTTATGATATTGATTTTCAGGAATTCCAAAAAATTCCGGGTTTGCAATTAAGCAAGCGTCGAGAATTTACTATTGGAAGCCAGGTGGTGTCCATGGTTTTTTGTTGTGGTTTGTCTAGCCTAAGTCTTCGTCAAGGTTACATTTCTTCGTTAGGGACGAACAACGATGGGAATAGATTTATTCATGTCGATGGCCATTTGAGTTACGGTAATGGGGGAGCTCCCCTTATCGATCCCCAAACCCTTGAAGTGATAGGTATTTTAACATACAGAGACATACCAGCCACCAGCTCATTTAAGCAGATAATTGATGCGGTTTCGTTCAATCTACAAGAGCTTAAAAAAGTTGAAACTTCGGTTAAGTTTGGCGGAATCGATCCCATTCAGGTTTTGATAGCCAACCAAAACCAGCTTAAACTGTTGGCCAAGAGTATCTATAAATATTCCATGACCAACCACCCTATGGCGGTTACGCTTGACAGAATTATCACATTTTTCGATGAGGATGTGATTTACCACTCTGAAGGGACCAAGGCCTCTGAGGAGGAGTCTGATATTTTCTTTGCATAGTCTTTTAGGTTGGAGAATGAACCTTGTCCTTAGGGCAGGGTTCTTCTTTTTTTTAGATGCCTGACATCAAGTGCAATAGCCTTTTTATTACCGCGAATTGTATATACCAATAAATAAAATCTGACACGATGTTGAACTATATTGTTTATGTATAGTTTGTAGTTAAGCATGGCGCAAAAATTATTATTGCCTCTACGTTTTTTATAGGGTAATCTTCCATAACTTTGCGTTGCAAAACATATTTGGAATTAATTAAAACAAAAATATATAGCCATGGATAACAAGGAAATTATTGAATTTTTAAAAAAAATCGAACTATTTCGAGGCCTCACCGACGATGAATACCAAATGTTGATGTGTTGTGTGGAGGTTAAAACCTATCGTGCCTACCAATTTCTGTTTCGCGAGAATGGTCGCAGGGAGAACATTTTCATTATTTACGAAGGTGAAGTAGAGCTTTTTAAAAGCAATCCCTATGGGGTGGAGATGAAGCTTACCTATTTTAGTAAGGGCGACTTCCTTGGTGAGGGTTCATGGGATACCGAGACACCCCATTCAACTTCGGCCAGAACATTGGCTCCAACCACTGTGTTGACATTGGCCAATGAAGTGTTTAACAAGAATGCTACGACTACTCTTAAAATTTTTTCCAATATTACCCGTGTTATTTCCAGACGTATGCGCCATGCCAATTCGCGCATGATTAACCCTGCTGCACAGTACGAATCGGGGAGAACCCGTAATGAGCACGACCTGCTTGGCAACAGGGATGTTCCTTACGAATACTATTATGGCATTCAAACGCTGAGAGCGTTGGAAAACTTTAATATAAGCGGCGTAGCGCTGAACTTCTTCCCAATGTTAATTGATGCTTTGGCAATGGTAAAGGAAGCAGCTGCTGAGGCCAATTGCGAACTGGGACTGATGGATGAGAGGGTAAAAGATGCTATCGTGGCGGCCTGTCAAGAGATTGTAAACGGAAAATACCACAACCACTTTGTGGTTGATTTGATTCAGGGTGGGGCAGGCACATCTACCAATATGAATGCCAACGAGGTTATTGCCAATCGCGCATTAGAGCTGATGGGATACGAAAAGGGTCAGTACGAGCATTGCCACCCCAACAACCACGTTAACCTTTCGCAATCGACCAACGATGCCTATCCTACGGCTGTGAAGATTGCATTAATCCACTCCAACGAGAAGTTAGTTGACGTTTTAAAGAGCCTCATTGAATCATTTCAGGCCAAGGCCAGAGACTTTGCTCACGTGATAAAAATGGGCCGCACCCAGCTACAGGATGCCGTTCCGATGACATTGGGGCAGGAATTTGAGGCCTACGCTTCCACCCTGTCGGAGGAAGTGGAAAGGCTTAATCAGAATGCGAAGCTATTCCTCGAGGTTAATATGGGCGCGACTGCCATTGGGACAGGGATCAATTCGGAGCCGGAGTATGCCGAGAAAGTAATGAATCATCTGCGGCGCATAACTAAGCTCGATTTGAATTTAGCTTCAAACCTGGTGGAAGCCACTCAGGACACAGGTGCATTTGTGATTTACTCTTCGGCGGTAAAAAGGCTTTCAATTAAGCTGTCCAAAATTTGCAACGATTTGCGTTTGCTATCATCGGGACCCCGAACCGGATTAAACGAGATCAATTTGCCTCCAATGCAACCCGGATCATCCATCATGCCCGGTAAGGTTAATCCTGTTATTCCGGAGGTTGTTAACCAAATCGCATTCAAAGTAATAGGAAACGATTTAACCGTTACCATGGCAGCCGAGGGCGGTCAGCTGGAATTGAACGTGTTTGAACCTGTAATTGTGCAAAGTATTTTTGAATCCATCGAGATGCTGAAAAATGGAATGAATACTCTTAAATACAGATGTATTGACGGCATTACTGCCAACGAAGAGCACTGCAGGAATCAGGTTCACAATAGTATAGGCTTGGTAACCGCATTGAATCCCATTATTGGTTACGAGAAATCGACAGTAATTGCCAAGGAGGCCATGGAAACCGGAAAAAGTGTGTACGAACTAGTGTTAGAGCATAATATACTAACCAAGGAGCAGTTGGAGAAAATTCTTGCTCCGGAGAACATGATTAAGCCCGGGAAAATTACCCTATAGCAGAACGAAACTACTGGTCGAAGTCCTTTAGAATCTTCTCCACCTCATCCTCGGTGGCTTTTAGCTTGGCCTTGCAAAGATTAATCAACTCTGCAACCCGCTTAACGTTTACAGCTAAAAGGTCCAGGTCGAGTTCGTCGTTCTCAATTTTTTCGATAATCTCCTCTATTTCGGCTATGGCATCGGAATAGGTAATCGTTTTTTTTGGCATATCGCTTAGAGATTAATCTGTTTACGTTTGTGAATTTTAGGCTGATGGCAAAGTTATGGTAAAGGTGGTGCCATCATTAGCGTTACTTTCAACTGAAATATTGCCTTTGTTCAACTCTACATATTCTTGGCACACTATTAACCCCAAACCGGTTCCCTCTTCCCGATTGGTCCCCTGGGTAGAAAAACTTTCTTCCAGTTTAAAGAGTTTACTCTGGTTTTCGGGACTAATACCAATGCCTTTGTCAACAACTTGAATAATAATCTGGTTATCAAGTTTATACCCATTGATAGTAACAACGCTCTCACTGTGTGAGAATTTAATGGCATTGGAAACCAAATTGCGCAGCACGGTTGAAAGGGTATCGTAATCGGCAAACACGTTCAGCCCTTCCTCAATGCTGCTCTTCAATTCAATGGATTTGGCATCAGCTTGTAACTTTTGTACGTTAAGAACATCATCACATATCCTCTTTAGAGGGATTGACGTTGGCTCTATTCTAATATTTCCCGATTGCTTCCTCGACCAGTGTAGCAAATTCTCAATGAGGTTCAATAGTTTCTGAGCCGATTGGTGAACCAGCGAGCTGTATTTCGAAATGGTTTGCGTATCGAGGGTGTATGCGTTTTGCATCATCAGTTCGGTGAGCCCAACCAGACCTGAAAATGGGCTACGCAAATCGTGGGCAATAATGGAGAAAAGCTTATCCTTAGTATTAACCAATTTCTTTAGTTCCAATTCCGACGCCAGTAGCTTTTCGTTGGCCTCGTTAAGCCACCTGTTTTTATTTCTTATGGTAGTGTACCCGTATATGCTGACGGTTGCAAGCACTATTACGAGGATTGTAACGATGGCCAGAAAATTACGCTGAAGTTTTTGTTGCTGTAGCTCAATGGATTTTAGTTTCGCTTCCGTTCGTAATGTTTCAACTTCTCCTTCAATTTTTTTAATCTCTTCAGCCTTTTTATCGAGTTCAAGTTCAAGACTGGCCTGCCAGATGCTCTCATCCATATTCTTCTTTTCAAACTTGTCTTTTACCTGTAGATGCTGCTTGAAATACTCCAGTGCCTCACGATGCTCACCGCGGGCCAGATGAAAATCGTGCAGAGCCAACAGGGTTAGCTCAACCAACTTTTCATTTTTAGTACTCTCGCCCAACGATAGGGCCAACTTTAGGTTCTCCGATGCCTTGGTGTAATCGCCAAGTTTGGTTTGAATTTCTCCAATTTTTCTAAGGCAAAGCCCTCTTTTGTCAAGAAGAAAGTGTTTCCCATAGAGTAAGGCAGCTTGTTGAAAATGGGATAGCGCTTTGCCATAGTCATTTGTTTTTAGGTAGAGGTTTCCTAATTCGTTGAATATATCGGCAACCCCTATTTCGTCTCCCGCCTCCTCCAGCTTTCCGTGAGCCTTGATAAGGTAGCTACGGGCCTGCTCAAACGAATTAAGTTCCATATATGCAGCAGCTATGCTCCTGTAGGATTGTGAAATGGATATAGGGTTGTTCGTTGTTCTGCGAAGTTCGTATGCTTTCAAAAAACTTTCGAGGGCCTTATCGGGCAGACCCATGTCGAGCAAGGTGTTTCCATGATGAATGTACACATAGGCCTTCCCCAAGGGGTCAGATTTATCCGACATTAACTCAAGGGCTTGATCAAAGTATTTTAGAGCGTTCCTATGCGAGCCCAACTTCCGGTATGTAATGCCGATATTGTTGATAGCACGCGCTTTTTCATTTTGAAAATTAGCCTCTTGGCTAATTTTCAGCGATTTGAGGTAGTACTTTAACGCTTCGGCCAGATCGCGCTTTTCGGAGAAAAGATTGCCCATCTCGTTGTATGCAGATGCCAAGCCCTGCGAATCGTTTAGAGTAATCCTGATTTCAATGGCTTTCAGCAGGTTAATGGAAGCATCGTCGTACTGATTGAGCTCTCTTTGAGCCTTTGTAATATTTTCGAGGGTTGTAGCAGTGCTAACCAGATACCCTTCCTTTTCCCTAATCGTTAAACTGTGGTTATAATACTCTAAAGCCTCAGCGTTTTTTTTCGCACGAAGCGATAGACTACCCAAAAGGTTATATATGTCGGCCATATTTTTCTCATCATTAGTGGAATAGGCCAACTGTAGCGCATTGTCGAGCGAAGATTTTGCCTCCGAAAATTTTCCCATATCCCTGAATGCCAAGCTGCTATTTTTGAGAATGGCAATCAATCCCAATGTGTCGGGCAGCAATGAGTATATTTGCCTTGCTTTATCGTACCATTCCAGCGATTGTTCAAATTGGCTCAATCGGAAAAAGTAACTTCCCATGCTGCGAAAACATTCTGCCAACAGCGGCTCATCCCTTTCTTTTGAGGCAATATCAATAGCCTTCTTAATGGTCGGCTGTATATCGTCGGTATTGTTCAGCTGTCCGTATATTTGGGATTGAAGTAATGTAAACTCAACAAGTAACTTGTTATCCTTTGCCTTTTTAGCATTGTTCATCGCTTCAGCGACAATACTTAAAGATTCTTTCCCCTTGCCATTGCGGGCAAGGACTTCTGCCTTAACTTTTACAATATTCGGAAGTAGTTCCGGAGTGTTCAATTCGTAAACCAGCCGCATGGCCGAATCGGCAAATTGGATAGCCCTCTCGCTATTCCCCATGTTCTGGTTAGCTTTCGATAGGATAATATATGTGAGTTGGGTTAAATGATCGTTGTTTAACTTTTTTGCATCAGCAAGAGTGGATTCGCAGAAAATTACAGCGTTCTGGGGGTGCTCATCGGCAAGGATTAATACCCTGGCCAATTCCTGGTTCAGGTTAGAGTAGTAGAGCTGCAATTGCTCCGGTGTAATAGCTGTGCTTGTAATTGAAATGCAAAGAAGAAGCGCAATCGCTTGTAGTTTACCTGGTAACATAGGAAATCAGAATCTTCTAATGGATGTAATTAATAGCGTTGATAATCTGTTATACATAAAAATGCCATATTAGGCCCAACGGTCAGTACGAAGGGTGAAGAAGAACGTGCTACCTTTCTCCTTGGTACTGGATACCCATATTTTACCGCCATTCTTTTCGATAAACTCTTTACATAGGATCAAACCCAATCCGGTACCCGTTTCATTGGCAGTTCCTTTGGTTGTAAATGATTGATCTAATTTAAAAAGTTTATCCAATTCTTCACGATCCATTCCCACCCCGTTATCGGTGACAGCAACTTCAACCATATCGCCTTTTTCGTCGGCGCTAACCATTACTTTACCATCTATGTGGCTAAACTTTACAGCATTATTAATTAAATTTCTTAGTACAATGCCAATTACGTGTTTGTCGGCAAAAACCATTATGTGATCAGCTATTCGAACGGAAATTTTCACATTCTTGCGATCGGAAAAAGTTTCTATCAATTTAATTTCCTGATTAACTTCTGGAAGTAACGGGAAAAGTTCGGGCTGGTAAACAATTGAGTCTAATTGAGATCGCGACCAGTTGAGAAGATTATCCAGCAGTTTATATAAACTTAGCGTTGAATCGTGAATTATCTGTGACCGTTCTTGTATTTCTTCTTTAGTATAGCTATGAACGTTGGCACTTAGCAATTCGCTTATCCCAAGGAGCGTATTGAAAGGATTTTTAAGATCGTGAGCAATAATGGAAAAGAATTTATCTTTTGCAGTGTTCAATTCTTTTAAGTTTTCTTCAGATTTTAAGAGCTTAACATTGGCCTCTTTGAGCTCTTCGTTTTTCTCGGAGAGAAGAGCATTCACCTTTTTCTTTGATAAAAGATTATAGTAAATAGTCCCAATTACTGCAACAAGAAGAATAAATATGGCTATCCATAGGAATATCAGATTCCTTTGGCGAAGGATTGTTAAACTTTGAATCTCTTCATTTTTCTTAAGTAGTTCAATCTCTTTTTCCTTTTGGGCAGTTTCAAAGCGAACTTGCATTTCTGCGAACTTCTCATTTTTATTAACATTAAACAGGCTGTCCTTTAATTCCATGAATTTGGAAGTATATTTACATGCCTCCTGGTAAATCCCTTGCGAATACCGGATTTTACCCATAATTTCGTATGTTTCCGATTCATATGATAAATTTTGAACCTCCGGAATAAAACTCAAAGCCAGGGTAGCGTATTTCTCAGCCTCTTTAATCCTATTAGAATTGAAATATATCCAGGCAATATTATTGTATGTATTCATTTCACTGGAAATATTGCCTATCTCCTTGCTAATTTCAATGGATTTAAAGTAAGATTCAAGCGCCTCGTTATAATTCTTCATTTTAGCTTTAACGAATCCAATATTATTATAAGCGCTTGAAATTGTCTCCTTGTCATTATTTTTTATGGCAAAATCCAAGAAATGGGAAAAATATTCAAGGGCTTTAGGATAATCTTTTAGTTCATCATACATAATGCCCAGGTTATTAACCGCCGAAGCAAGCATTTTCTCATTATCAATTTGAAGGAATAATGAGTAGGCTCTTTTATAATATTCCAAACCCAATGAGAAATTTTTCAGATCCCTGTGGAGATGCCCCATTATCGTATATGTCCTTGCTAACCCTTGGGTATTATTTAAATGTAGATAGATGTTGGTGGCCTTGATGACATTCTCCAAAGCATTGTTACTGTCATTCAACTTTCTGTAAACATTTGCAATGCTCATTAGCAGGAATGCTTCGGTTGTCAAATCATTTTCTTCCTGACATAGGCTAACGCCTTCCTTGAGCAAACTAAGCGCTTCGGAGAACATATTAAGATCCATGTAGGCCAAAGACATGTTGTGTATGGAATTAGCAATGCCGACTTTATCGTTGAGTTTCTCTCTATAACCCTTGGAAATTTTATAGTTTTCAATGGCCAAATTAGGTTCCATAACTTCAATGTACGCGTTGCCTAAACTATTGTATGCAACACTCAGTGAGTATAGATCCTTGGTTTTTTCGGCATATTGCATTGACTGCTTAGCAAAAAGTAAACTTGAGTCAGCCGAGCGGCCCCAGAACATACGCGACAAAGTATCGTAAAGCAAAACTTTTCTCTTATCAGGCGATTTTTCGGCCAACCGGATAAGACTGTCCACCTTGGCGTGGAATGTTTGAGCATTACTTTGACCAATCAATAGCCAACCAATAATTACGAATGTCAAAACTTGAAATCTCACAGCTCTATTATTTTGAAATGTCATCAGTGTAAAATTTAATTTGCTGTCATTATTCTTGTAAAATTGGCGTCTTCAACCCTGCTGGTAATCTCGCCATCTGTAAGTTTGGATGATATAATATCTCCTTTCTGCACCTGAGTAATTCCGGATATAACCTTACCGTTCATTAAAGTAATTGAAAAACCACGCTTGAGAACATTCTTCGGATTTAGAGCATTAACCATTTTCTCCAGGGATATCAATTCATCGGATTTCGCTTTGTGTAAACCTTTGGTATACTGCTCTATTCTTGTGCTATATGTTTTTAAATGCTTCAAACTATCATTTTGAATAAGGTTATACTTGGTCTTTACAAACTCCATTTTATGGTGCAAGTTGTTATTAGAACGTAGCAAAAGCCTATCAGTTGCCTCGTTTAACGAATAGATTCGGTGATGTATATCATGGTTTATTGAATTTGCCTTACGAAGCACGAGGGGCGTAAACTTGTTTTGAATTTTTATTAGGGTATGCTTGCTTTCGTTGAATAAGCCTGAAGTAGCGCTGATAAATTCATCCACTATATCCTTAAGAAGTCCTTCAGCGTTGAAAAAGGTTCCTATAATAAATTCCGCTGCAGCAGTTGGTGTTTTCAGGCGGGTGTTGGCTACCAGATCGGCTACGGTTGTATCCTTTTCATGCCCGATTCCGGTAATTATGGGAAGAGGAAACTGGGCAATATGGCTTGCCAGCATATAACCATCGAAACACGCAAGGTCCGATTGTGACCCTCCGCCTCGGATAATGGCAACAATATCCCACGAAGCAGATTGTCGGTATATGCTATCCAAAGCATCGATAATAGTATTTTCCGCCTTTTCGCCCTGCATATCGGTCTCAAAAAGGTGGTATTGAATGGAATATCCCGAGGAGTTTGAATCGAGTTGGTTGGCAAAATCCTCAAATCCCGCCGCATTTCGCGACGAAATTACAGCTATTCGTTTTGGCAACATGGGCATTGGGATTTGCTTATTCATATCAAAAATTCCTTCATCCATAAGCCTTTGAATAGTTTCCTGCTTGCGCTTTTCTATGTCTCCAATGGTGTAACTGGGATCAATATCGCGGATGTTGAGCGATAGCCCATAAACCGGATGGTATTGAATTTCACAAAGAACCAGTACTTTTATGCCTGCTCCCAGTTTGCGCCCCGTGGCCATTTCAAAGAACGGTTTCAGAACCCTGTATGTGCTGCCCCATATGGTTGCCCTGGCTTTGGCCTTGGGAAGGTCTTTGGATTCGTCTTTCTCAACCAATTCCATATAGCAATGCCCTGTGCGGTGCTCCTTCATTTCTCCTATTTCGGCAATAACCCATATGCTTTCAGCGAATCGGTCGTAAATCGTATCCTGAATCCTCTGAGAAACTTCATACAGGGTTAAGCGTTCTGTGTCGTACATGGTAGAGCTATTGAAGTATGATTTTTCCAAACATGGTGTCTTCCTTCGAGGATAGCTTAACCAGGTATATGCCACTGGCCAATCCTCCCGGTAAATTTAGTGAATAAAGAGAGGCTTGAGGAATGAACTTTCCTGAATAAACCACTTCACCGAATGACGAGCTGATACAAAGCGAATACTCTGCCTGAAACTGCATGGGTAGCGATAACGTAATTTTCCCTGATGAGGGATTGGGAAAAACTTTAAGTTGATTCATCTTATTATTCACAGGGACACTGAGAGGATACATGGCGTTGAAAAAATTGGGTATTCCATATCCGATTAAATTGTTTGGATTATTGTAACAACTTGATGAATAATGTATTCTGTACCTTATTCCGTTTACAGTTTCGTTCTTTAATGCTTGCCACAGGCAGGCTGCCAAGCCCGAAATAATGGGGGCCGAAAGCGAGGTGCCATTGGCCGTAGCGATTTGCCCGTCGGTGCCTTGGACAACAGTTCTGCTTCCCATGGCTGCCACATCGGGCTTAACCCTTCCGTCGGCCGATGGGCCAATGGAACTGAACGAAACGTAGTTCCCATTGCCATCCACTGCACCCACTCCAAGGCAATAGAGCCCATCTGATGGGGTAATGATATGCTGCCACGCGTTATTCCCTTCATTGCCTGCGCTCGATACCACAAGCATTCCCACAGCGGCAGCAAAGTTGGCGGCCCTTGAGGCTGGGGTGGTTTCGCCATTCATGTCGTCGTATGTATGGTTTTGATAATCGGCATCAAATGCGTAATATCCAAGGGACGAGTTGATGACATCAACCCCGAGGCTGTCGGCCAGCTCGGCTCCGGCTGCCCAGTTGTACTCCTCAATGATTTGTTCCAATGAGCCATCCTCAGTACGGATAAGTACGTATTCTGCTTCGGGTGCTGTGCCAATGAGTTGCCCCGGAATGTTACCGGCCATGGCCGAGAGAACGATCATCCCATGTGTATGCTCCTGGTATATATCTGCATTGGGATTAACGAAATCACGGGTGAAGACTATCCTCCCTTCGGCATTTAAACTGTCGAAAGCGGGAAGCGAATTTACATGGTAAAAGCCTGCATCCAACACGGCAATCCTCATCCCTTTCCCTCTGTATCCCAAATTATGTAGCACATGCCCATTGAGCATTTTTACCTGTGTGGCAGAGCTTCCGTAGCTGTAATAATCCTTGGGGTCGCTTTTTTTCGAATAAACAGGGTAAAACTCATCTTCGGGCAACTGGCTGGCTTTAACACCCGATTTGTATATCCGCTCCACGGCAACAACGGGGTCAATGCTTTGAATGTCCTCTACCATTTGTTGCGAGTACACTTCAACTACAACGCCGTTGAACCACTTCAATGGGTATAGCACTTTGGCTCCGGCTTGTTCTACCCGTTCAATGTAATCGGGTGAAACGGGTAAATCCCTTTCGATTATTTCAATACCCTGCCTGTTCCTGCGTTCAATGGAACGCTGGGATAGATACGCTTCAGGATTATCGGTGGAGTAGGGTGTGCCATTCTTGTCTGTGAAGGCAACAAAATACTTATCCTGACTATACGTCAATGGCAGGGCAAAAACAATGGCTAAAAGGGTGAATATCAATTTATTCATAATGATTCTGAGAGTTATATAAATATTAACTGCATGGTACTAAACAGATTTCCCGGTTACCCTGATTTCTATCCCACGGCATCGAACCATATCGCCTGCACGAATCTTGGCCCTTTTTCTGCTTTCGGGTTTTCCGTTTACCGAAACAACTCCTGATTCCACAAGGCGTTGCGCCTCGCCGCCACTCTGAGCAACTCTCGTTACTTTGAGCAGTTGGATTAGGGGAATATATTCGGCTGCCAGACAGAATTCTTTCATGCAATAATAGTTTATTAAATCTTGCAATTTACCAATTTTTTGTTTAGCTCAACCAAAAACCCTTACCTCAATGCAAGTATTAAAAATCACTATATTTGCTTTAACAAAGCGGAAGGTCACATGAAGGTTTTTAGCAGCAGCCAGATACATAAAATCGACTCCTACACCATTGAAAATGAGCCAATAAATTCTATTGACTTGATGGAACGGGCTGCATTCGAATTGTTTAAGCGAATAGTGCAACTTCAAAACTCTTCAAAACCCATATTCATTTTTTCTGGTCCCGGCAACAATGGGGGCGATGGAGCTGCAATATCACGAATGCTTGCTGAGGTTGGCTACAACGTTAATTTTTTTCTACTGGCATCCGAAAAGTATTCACCCGATCTATTGATTAATGTTGAGAGGCTTAAAAAAATAGGGATTAACCCGATTTCCATTAAGTCAAGCGATGACTTTCCCAATTTAGAGGGTAATGAGGTAATACTCGACAGCCTTTTTGGCTCAGGCCTTTCTAAACCACTGGGAGGCGTTGCAGAGGAACTGGTTACTCATATTAATAAATCGCCTTGCGCTGTATTTGCCATCGACAGCCCTTCGGGGCTGTTTGGCGAGGAGAACCCTTTTCCCAATACCCATCAGGTGGTCAAGGCCAATGTTACATTGACTCTGCAGTTCCCTAAGCTGAGTTTCTTTTTTTCGGAGAATAACGGGTATGTTGGCAACTGGCAAATCGTTGATATTGGCTTACATCCTCAGGCGATTGCCCAAACAGAAACCCCTTTCAGCTACATAGATTTCGATTACGTTCAACAAATTTTAAAGACTCGGGGGAAGTTTCAGCACAAGGGTGCTTTTGGCCGTTGTATAATCATAGCCGGAAGTTACGGGATGCTGGGCGCCTCCGTGTTGTGTACCAAGGCCTGTTTAAGATCGGGTTCGGGCTTGGTTCATGTGCATTTGCCAACGCAGGGTGTACCCGTTATGCAGGTGGCAGTACCCGAGGCCATAGTGCAGACCGATGAGAACGGATGGTATTTCACGGGTATTGACGATTGCAGCGGATTCGACGCTGTGGCCATAGGCCCGGGAATAGGGCAGGAGTCGCATACCCAGATGGGGTTGTTCAGGCTTTTAAGCATTGTTAAGGTGCCTTTGGTAATCGATGCCGACGGGTTAAACATTCTTGCGCAGTACCCTGAAATGCTCAATCACCTACCTGCCAATTCCATACTGACACCCCATGTGGGAGAGTTTGACCGCATGTTTGGCAAGAGCCAATGTGATTACGACCGTTTGATGCTGGCCATTAAAAAGGCCGACGAGTTGAACGTTATCATTATCATCAAAGGAGCGCATACCCGGATTGTTTGCCCCGACGGTAAAGTTTTCTTCAACAGCACGGGCAACCCTGGGATGGCCACCGCCGGCAGCGGCGATGTGCTCACAGGTATTATCACCTCATTGGTAGGACAGGGTTACAGCCCTGTTGAGGCGGCCATTTGCGGAGTCTTCATTCATGGTTTGGCAGGCGATTTGGCTGCTCAGGCCAAGGGATATGCCTCATTGCTGGCCTCGGATATAATTGATTTTATGGATAAGGCTTTTTTGTGCTTGGCTAAATAACCCACTATATTTGCAGCTGTTAAAAACATTCTAATCCTGTACTAATCCAAACCACTATGCGTACTATAGCAATTATTGGCATCTTTACCTTAAGCGCCTTCATATGCTCGTGCACGAAGAAGGCTACAACTACTATAGCACCGCTTAATGAAATTCAGGCTTTGTCACCCAAAGGGATGATTTATGCCCTGCCTAAAACCAGTCTGATGGTCAAAGTGGATGCTATTCACACTTCCATCATACCGGGTCCTTATGCGCAGTATGCCGCTAAGTATCTGGGCATTGCCAATGTACCTTTAAGTGCTAAAAACCAGTGGGAGATTGGCAAAGTGGATATATTATGGTACAATGAGGCCGATATGGATGCGCTATATGCCATAGAACCCTCGCCGGGGTTCAGTCCCGATTTTCTTAGGTTAACATCCGAAGGGTTGGTTATCCCTGCAGGAGCGGCCAATTATTATAAACCCGATACACAAGGTGAGCAGCAAGCCTTTGTATCCGGTACCGATTTTTTGGATATGTCGCCCTCTTCATTTATAGGTTCTGAACGTACTACGCATTATTCCAGGGTGTTGCAGGATAGCGTTTTTATCCGTGTCCCCGTTCACAAAACCATTGTGGTTGAAAAATCGTTGGAGGACAAGGCAAGGGAAGCGGCCGATTTCATCTTCTCCCTTCGCAAGCGAAGGTTCGATTTGCTAGTGGGCGATGCCGATTTTGTTGCCGAAGGCAAAGCGGTGGAGGTTGTACTCAACGAAATATCCAAACTGGAGAAGGAATACCTCTCCCTTTTTATAGGTAAAACAGGTACAACTGCCTCAACCCATTACTTCAACTATACGCCTGCCGCCAACGACGAGGAAACAAGCATCATTTTCCGTTTCTCCACTACCAAAGGTGTGCTGCCATCCAGCGATTTAAGCGGCAATCCTGTCCTGCTCTCTGTTAAAAAGAGCGATGAATGGAAGGATTTGGAAGTGTTGAACAGCCTTGCCATTGAAAAAAAGAAACCTCGCAATGACTTAGTTTACTACAGGTTGCCTATTCCGCTCAGCGTGAGGGTTTATGATTCACAATCGGAATACATTGCGAAAATTGTAGGCGTTTATCAGTTGGGTCCAACGTTGAGATTGCCTGCCAGGATGGTTAGATAGCACTATCTGATTTTCCGTATGAGTGCCGAGAGAAAGAATGACACTACTCGTCAGTTATCTTCCCTTTAAATGACTGGTTGAAGACCTCCCAGGTTTTGGTTTTGTAGTGATCCTCAGCAAAAAAAACAAGGATGGGCTCTATCTGTGCAGGAGAGTAGTATCCGGGAACAGCTGTGAGCAGTTGATTATTCTCGTCTAAATAGGCTACAGATGGGTATGACATTTTTCCCTGCAACAGTGCTGCGGCCAATTGATGAGGGCTGCGGCTGCCCTTGCCGGTATTTTCAAATACCACATCCTTAAACTTAATGGGCTCGGTGGACTCGGCATTGAACTTAACGGGGTAGTAGTATTTATTAAGGTATGCAGCAATCTCGGGATGGCTAAAGGTTTTCTGGTCCATCACCTTGCACCAGCTGCACCAATCGGTGTAAACATCTATGAAAATCTTTTTAGGATTCGTTTCATTTAGCTTAACAGCTTCTTCAAAGGTGTACCACTTCACTCCCGATGCAGGATTCTTTGGGGGTTGTGCGGTGCACCCCATGATCATCATCATGCCAATGGCAAGGAAAAACGATTTTTTCATAAACCCGAACTTATAATAAACAGATTGTAAAATTAGCTAATATGGATGATAACAACAATTGCACCATTTTGTTGTTTCTCTCGAATAATAGAGGGGCTGTCTCAAAAGTAATTTGAGCAGCCTCTTTTTTTTTACCTAAACCCTTGGATATTTGACAGCAATATTGTATCTTTATATCTGATAATCAAAGATGTAAAGAGTTATGAAGCCAGTTTTCAAGGCGTATAATCAGGGGCAAGCCACGCTTTTTCCTGTTAGTTTAGACAGCAAAATACCCCAGGACTCACCAGCCCGGCT
>Ga0209718_1000669_pt1 | contig 44427 bp, 38 predicted proteins | sample AD_JPNAS1_MetaG_FD_184420 | JGI IMG/M metagenome (GOLD analysis project Ga0209718, IMG submission 184420) | Active sludge microbial communities of municipal wastewater-treating anaerobic digesters from Japan - AD_JPNAS1_MetaG (SPAdes) (version 2) | ecosystem: Engineered > Bioreactor > Anaerobic...
CGTTCCACACCGGGTTCCCCGTCACGTTCCAGTTCGTAACGTTATCCTGGGTGTTGATATCGATCGTCCCGCCGTCCACCGTCACCACTTCCGCGAAGACAGGAGAGAGAATCATCGAAAAGGCGAAGAGAAAGGCGGTGAGCAAAGAGACAAATCTTTTCAGCGAAACGATAGTCAAACGTCGATAACCGGCGGGATGCGGGCCATGGCTCATGAACCATGCCCTGAAATCATCATCCCGATATTGAGTTCCACAGGTTCTCTGCTTCATATCCGGTATCCCTCAACAAAAGTGTGCCCTATACCGGATATAAATACAATAGACTTTTAATAAATATTGCATAAACCACAGTTCAAACATAGCAATATATAACATTACTCATAGCATCTTATATCAAAACAGACCATAACCCACTCTACCCCCGGGAGCTAGACCCCGGGGGTAGAGTGGGTGAGAAAAATGTTCGAAGGAAAAGGGGGTAATTATGGGGATCTCTGAGAAATCAGGGGTGTGTTGAAAAAAAAGCGGCAATGCGTTCCGCAGTCGCAAGATCCACTCCCGCAATCCGACAGATATCCTCCGGGGTTGACTTCTTCAAAAGATCGATCGAGTCGAACGCTCCGAGGAGCATCCTCTTTCGTTTCGCGCCGATGCCGGGAATCTCATCCAGCACGGAGTTCTCCAGCGTTTTCCCCTTCAGAGACCGGTGATACGTGATGGCGAACCGGTGTGACTCGTCGCGAATCTTCTCGAGGAGATGAAGGACGGGCGAACCCGCGTGAAAGACGAGCGGTTCGCGGAACCGGGGGCTGAAGACATACTCGAAACGTTTCGCGATCGAGATGATCTCGACAGATTCCATCCCTTCCGCCCGCAGCGTCTTGATCGCGGCGTTGAGATGTCCCCTCCCCCCGTCAATCATGATCACATCCGGGATAAACGTCTCACGGCCGTCCCGGATGCCGCGGAGCATACGCGTGAGGGCTTCGGCGATCATCGCGTAATCATTGATCCCCCGGACGCCCTTGATCCGGTAACGACGATAATGCAGTTTGTCCGGGAGTTCGCGGTAAAAACTGACCTTCGACGCGACCGCCTGGTCCCCCTGGATATTGGAGACGTCGAAACAAACAATCCGGGACGGAAGCGCCTCCATTTTGAGGGCGCGCTTCAGGTCCAGCGTGGCGGAAAGACCCGCGCATTCTTCCGGTCTTCGCGGGAAAAAACGCTTTTTCCGGAGCTGGCCGAGTGCCAGGATCTGCTCCTTGAAGAACTGCGCGTCCTCATACCGCAGATTCTTCGAGGCTTCTTCCATCCGCTCCGTCAGATATTCGAGGAAACTCCGCTTCCCGCCGCCGAGAAATCGCCGGACCTCTTCGATCAGCCGCGCGTACTCCGTTCCGACTTCCGGCCTGATGCAGGGCGCGAGACATTGGTGGATGTGATAATAAAGGCACGCGGTCTTCGGAAGCCGCCGGCACTTCCGGATGGGGAAAAGACTGTTGATGAGGGTAACAGCCTGGCGGAGGAGCCCGGCATCGGTATAGGGGCCGTAATAGACCGCCCGGGGGTCGTTTTTCCGGCGCGTAACCACAAGGCGCGGGAACGCTTCCCCCGTGATCTTGAGGAGCGGATAGTTCTTGTCGTCCTTCAGCTCCTTGTTGTACCGGGGACGGTACTGCTTGATCAGATGCGCCTCGAGGAGGAGGGCGTCCACTTCGCTGGGCGTGGAGATATGATCGATCAGGCAAACCTTGGACATCAGAACCGGGATCTTCGGAATATCGGGATGGGCCGCGAAATAGGACCGCACCCGGTTGCGAAGCGCTTTCGCCTTGCCGATGTAGAGGACCTCTCCGTCCGCGTCCTTCATGAGGTAGACGCCGGGCGTCAGCGGCAAGGCGGCGGCCTGTTTTCGCAGTTCGCTGCCGGGACTAGTCGCTCGCGCCTCGGGGCCTGCCAGATTCTTTTTGTCCATGATCGAACCCTTTGAACGCTTCGAACGAATCCGTTTCATTCGCCATCCACAAGCTTCTCCGACTCCGCGACATCCAGCGCGGACTTTTTCTTCCGTCGGCGCATCCAATCCACCGCTTCATGCATCTCCGGGACACGCCCAAAGAAGCAGAACACAAAATAGGAAACGGCCGCGACCCCCATACTTCCGAACAGCTGGATTCCCTGCGCGAAAGTGCCGGTCCCGGGATAAAAATGACGAAAAACCCCGAGACTCACGCGGCAGACGACCCCCATCAGAAGGCCCGCGACCAGGATACGCAGGAAAGACAGGAGGACCTCCCGGGCGGGAAACTCTCCCACCTTTTTCGGATAATAATAGACAAGCTGCAGGAACTGGATGATCCCCGAGATCGAGGTCGCGAGCGCAAGGCCCGCCTCCCTGAACGGCACCATCAGGATGAGGTTGAACGTAATATTGACGACAAGCGAGATCACGGCCGTTTTCATCGGGGTCTTCGAATCATGGGCCGCGTAAAACCCCGTCGCCATGATCTTCTGGCCGGAATACGCGAAGAGACCGATCGTGTAACCGAGCAGGACCGCGGCGCTTCGCGCCGTCGATACAGCGTCGAACTCTCCGCGCTCAAAAAGGAATCTCATAATCTCGTTCCGGAACGCGATCAATCCGACCGAGGACGGGATGATGATGAAAAAAATACTGCGAAGGGCAAAGGAGAGCGACCGCTTCGCGGCCTCTTTCCGGCCCTCGGCGATCTGACGGCTCATCATCGGGAGCAGTGCGGTCCCCATCGCGAGCGCGAAAATGCCGAGCGGGAACTGCATGAGACGGTTTCCGTACCAGAGGCTCGAGTTCGCGCCCGGTCCGATCAAAAGACCGATCGTCGAGTCGACCGTGATATTGATCTGGACGACCGCAAAACCGAGCACAACGGGGATCAGCAGCTTCCAGACCCGGCGGAGCCCCTCATGGGCGGTATTCCATATCCAGCGGATCCGGAACCCGATCTGATGGAGCGACGGGTATTCCGCCGCGATGTGCAGGAATCCGCCGAACAGGATCGCGTACGCGAGCCACCGCAGGCGCGCCACAATGTCCGTGCCCGCCCAGGCCGGAACCCAAAGCACCGCGGCGATCCACACCCCGTCGAGAATGACGGAGCTGAGAGAGCCCGCGAAGAAACGCCCATGACTGTTCAGGATTCCCATACCGAGGGCGTAAAGCGAAAGGAACCACAGATACGGGAAGAGCACCTGAAGAAGCTGGAGCATCAACGTGATGGTGGGATTGTACGTTCCGGCGTTCAAAAGCAGGGTCACGCCCCCCTGAACGGCAAGGACGAAGATCAGGAGACCGGTCGCAAGGATACAAAGCGTGATATTCGCGAACCGGAAGGCTTCCGGGATCCCCTGTTTCGTCCTGATGTCGTTATACACGGGAATGAAGGCACTTGTGAGGCCTCCTTCTCCCACGACCCGGCGGAAGAGGTTCGGGATCATGAACGCGTAGATGAAGGCGTCCCATTGCCAGCCGGTGCCAAACCGTTCCGCGCTGACGATGTCGCGGATGAGCCCGAGGATGCGGCCAAGCAGGATCATCGCGCTGACAACGGCGGCAGCCTTGATCAAATGGCGTTCCCCCGAAGGGTTTCCGCGGGGATGTCCATTGACAGACGGCTTACCCTGTGCTACCCTATCGCCACTTTTTTCACCCAAAGGAGTCCTTTCAATGCCGAACATCGCTTCAGCAGCAAAACGGATGCGCAGTGATGCCAAGAAACGCGCCAGGAACCAGGCGGTCCTTTCCGAGCTCAAGACGCTTTCCAAAAAGCTCTCCCAGCTCGCCTCGAACCCTGAAAAGGCGAAAACGACGGCCGCGGAGCTTGTCACCCGCTATGACCGCGCCGTTTCCAAAGGCGTCATCCCGCGCGGTCGCGCTGACCGCAGGAAATCCCGCATCGCGGCTTTCCTCAGCAAGCTTTCGAAAAAGCAATAAGCTGTTCGTCACGCCACAAATTCCAGAAGCCAGGACTCGATGCCCGGCACCGCCTTCGCCAGGCCGGTCTTGGCTTTTTTGTCGAGTTGATACAACGCCTCGATTGCCGCCTCAAGCCGCGGCAGACCGTATCGTGACACCGACGCAAGAAAAGGCGCTTTCCTGAACGCCGGGACCTTCACGCGCGAGAGCACATCGACATCGGGGATCCCCGCTTCCCGGAGCACGGCCGCATGCCACAATTGCCGCATCTGCCAATGGATGATCCCGACCAGTGACTGCGGGTCCGAATCTCCGCTCCCCGCGAGCTCGCGGAACATCCTGAGCGCCTGGACGCGGTCCCGCGCGAGGATCGCGTTCGTCAGCTGGAAGACGTTCGCCTCTCTCCAGTTCTCCCCAAACTCTGAGACCATGTCCTCATCGATCACGGTCTTTTCACCGGCGTACTGGATCACGCGGTCGAGCATCGTGTCAAGGAACCCCACGGCATCACCGCACATCTCCAGCAATTTCCGCTTCGCCCCGGGCGTCATGGACTTCTTGAACCGGGCAAGCTTCTGTTGAAGATAGCCCTGGGCGACCGTGCGGGATTCCTCTTTCGCGAGCGTGATCACCTGCCCCGCGGCCTTGACCGTTTTAATGACCTCGGCCAGGCCTTCCGAAGCGTCCGCTTCCAGGATGAGGATCGTATCTTTCGCGGGGGTCTTGACGTAATTCGTGAGGAGCTCCGCGCCGGAATCCTTCAGTGCTTCCGCTTCGCGGACCAAAAGGACCTGCCCTGCCGCAAGGAACGGAAGGGTTCGGGCGCTTGCGAGTACGGTCTCAAAGGAGATTTCACTAAGGCGGAATGTCTGCTGCGACAGGTTCGTACCGGCTTCTTTTTCGAGCCCGGAAATGAGGGCCTTGACCCTCCGGGAGCGAAGAAAGGGGTCACCGATGATCAGAAAGAGGTTCGTTTTCATCCCGTCTCGCGTGGGGTCAATGTCGGAAACCGTACGCCCCCGGGATCGGGAACGGGGCCCGGTCACCAGTCTTCGACGATCCGGTCGACGATATTCTTCGCAAGCTTGCCATAGGCTTGCTCGACAGCGGCCTGCTCGCCGATCTGTTTGATGTCCGTCACATAGTATTCCGCATCGCCCGAAAAATCAGGCTCTTCCCAGATGATCTCGCGGTTCTTGCCGTCCACGAGGCGTATGGCCATAACAATGAACATGCGGTATTCCTCGACCGACTCAAGCTGATTAAAACGGAGCCCTTCCTGTTCATACGCGGTGAGGTCCATCTGCAGAATCGCATCCGCCCGGCCTTCCGAGACCACCTGAAGATTGCCGTCTACCTGCAGACGCGCGATCACGGCGTTCGTAATGTCCATTTCCATGCCCTGCTGATAGGAACGCAGGTCCGAGATCGGAATCTTGTTCTTGACCGTTTCCACAAAAATCGTCTTGATGCCCCGAGGGAGAACGGTCTTGGTCGTGTAACCGCAACCCGACAGCGACGGAACGAGGACGGCCAAAAGAAGACAGAAACACAAACGCTTGATCAGATCCATGGGGCAACTCCTATAAGGACTTTCTTTCGTAACGCGTCATTTCTTTCGTCAAAAAATCACGCCGCACGTCGAGGTCCGTGAGACGCTGCTCCGTGCGCGTTTTTTCCGTGAGCATATCCTGCGTCATGGCCTTCGATTTTACTTCGGGCAAGAGCCTCTCGATCTCGGCCAGGCGCTTTTGGAGAATACCGCTTTCCTCGGAAGTGATCTCAATCTCCTTTTTGATGACACCGGCCAGAGAGGCCTCAAGCTCGCGGAATTCCTTGTACCGCCTGACCTTCTCCTTGTCAGCCCCGGACGCCTTCATCTCCACATCCAGTTTATTGCGGTACTCCTCGCTCAGAAGCCCCTGTTCCTCGGCATACATGCTGTATTGAATTTCGAGCCGTTCAAAAAGTCCGGTGATCTCCTCACGCAAAGCCTTTTCATCCGGGGCCGACGCGGCAACGGGCGCCGTCCCGGCGGGCTTCGCGTCCGCGGAAACGGATTCGGCCACGGGCACGACCGAAGCCGACGGAGCGGACTTGGCGGCAATCGCGGCTTCCACGTCAGCGAGCCGTTTTTTCGTGCCTTCAAGCTTGTGACTTTCCTTATCCATGCGGTTCAACAGCACGTCCTTGCGCTGCTTCTTCGGCACGATGCGTTTCGCGCTCTGCACAGCCTCATCAATAAAAACATACGGGACCTTGACGAAGGCCCCGCGGAACTTGTAGCCGCCGGCCAATGACGCCTTGGCGGTCAGAATCTCATGCTCCTTCTCAAGGCGGGAAATCTCAAGGTTCTGAGCTTCGATCATCAGACTCTCGAGCTCGATCTGCTGCTGAAGGTCCTGGGCCGCGGCCTCGACACTCTTCTTGCCTTCCTTGTTCACTTCCTCATCCTTGTTCGGCAACCCGAACAGGAATGATCGTGTGAGATAAACAGGCGCGGTCACGACCCGGGTCACGGCATTACGGGGCGAGCGGCGGTCGCCATGTATGACGCCATCGAGCTCATCGAGAAGCTGATTCTTCCTCTTGTGGCGGTCCTGGATGTCCTGGTAGCGCTTGCGAATCTCCCGTTCATTATCTTTGATCTGTTTGCGAAGGTCGCGGATATTGATCTCTTCCCGTGCATTCAGCGATTGCATCATCTCGTTCTGTTCCTGACGGACCAGCTCGACGTTGAACGCGTGGGAAAGCGTATCCATGACCGTCTGCTCGACCGCCAGCTTTTCACCAAGGTGCATCCTGAGAGCGAGCAACTCATCCAGGGATTTCTGCGAGGCATCCCCTTCGACGTTGAAATGAACGGGTTGCCCGGCCTGGGCGCCCCCTGCCTGTTTCGCGAGGATGGCTTCGAGCTCCTGTTCAGCCAGTTTGCCGAAGTGTTTTTCATAAAGCACCAGCTTCTCATCCAGCTGCCGGTCAAGCTTCCTGATTTCCTCTTCCCGGGGCGTGCGCTGGCCGGCCGGCTTCTCGGCGATCTGTTTGCGCTCGGTTCCGCGAAGGCGCTTGATCTCAACACCCGTTTCCGTGAGCGCGGGGGCCAGATCCGCCTGAAGGACGGTATAACGCTTGTAGAGTTTCTCCTTCTCTTCGAAAAGATCCTTCTTTTTCTTGGCGAGCTTGTACAGGTCTTTTTCGCCGAACGACCGGACTTTTTCAATCGGGGTCTCGGGTTGCATGAAAGCGAGCATGTTCTGATAAAAAGGCTCCGACGGAACGCCGAGTTCCTCCCGCCAGTTCGCGAGACGCGCCTTCTCTTCCTCGATCGCGTCACGCTCGGCCTCAAGAGACGTCCTCCAGCGATCCAGGGCCTTCTGAAAATCAGGGGAGGTATTGTCCCTGTAGCGTTTTTTCTTGCGCTCGAACTCTTTGAACTTCTCCTTCAACTCCGTTTCGCGGCGTTTCAGGTCCTGTTTGCGACGGCTGAGGGTATCGACCTTGCTCTTGTCGATCGCGCGGAGCTTCTTCTTCTGTTTTTTGATCTCGGCTTCGAGTCTGTCGCGCTCCTGTTTGTCGCCCTTGCCGAGAGCGTTCAGTTCCGCCTCAAGCTTGGAGATTTGCGCGCGCACATCATCCTCTTTCGCCGTCAGATAGGTCACCGGTTGTTCCAGTGACCGCATCTTGTCGGCCGCCTTTTGGCCCCAAAGCGTTTCGGAATAACGCTTGGCGGTATCGCGGTAGTAGATCAGCGCGCTTTCGAGATAATTTTCTTTTTCGTAATAGGCGCCGATGCGGTAATTCTTTTCGGCGTTGCGTTCATCCACTTCCCGGCGAATCTTCGCGGCCTTGTCGGCTTCCGCCGATGCTCCGTATTTTTTCAGGTACCAGTCCGCCTGTGCCGACGCCTCGTCCAGCGCACTCTGGTCGCGCGTTTCCACCTGGGATTTCGCGTAGGCGGCTTCCGTCATCTGGAGGCGGGCATCCTGAACAAGCGGGCTCTGGGGATACTGGTCCACGACCTCCTGAAACGCCTCGACCGCCTGGTCATATTGCCCGGCTTTCAGATGGGCGATCCCGAGTTGGTACTGGGCCTTATCGCCGTAGGCACTGAACGGTGCGGCCTCCACAAGCCCCTTGAAGATTTCGATCGAAGTGGAAAGCGACGGTTTGATCTTGATCCCGAAGACTTTGCCTTTTTCACCCGAAAGGAACGCCATCCCAAGCCCGTACTCGCGTTCGACGACCTCTTCAAAACGCTCGCTCTGCGGATATGTTTTCAGGAGATTCTGGTAAGCCTTGTGGGCCTTGAGCAGGTCACCGGATTCCTCGTAAATGGTCCCGAGACGGTACTGGGATTCGGGCGCGACCCTGGATTTCGGATGTTTCTTGAGGATCACTTCGAACTGTTTGGCGGCATCGTCGAGCTTTTTTTCCTGGAAAAGGTCGAGGGCCTGATCGAACGCGTCCTGCGCGGAATCCTGGCCGCCTTCATCCGTGTTGACGAATTTCCCCTGTTCCGGGGACCAGACCCAATCGGCATAAGCGACCGGCGAAAAAGTTAAAACGGGGATCAAGAATATCAGAAGGGCGATGAGCTTTGAAAATTTCATAAATGATTTAAAGTCCTTGGGTTAGAAAAATTTGAGGTCGTACTATAGCATGCGCCTCAGAGACGGTCAATCAGAAATCCCCGAAGCTACGACCTCACGCGCGGGCACACGAAAAGACAGTAAATCCTTTCGTTGAGGGACGGATTTCAAGCGCTCCCGTCACATCAAGACGATAAACGTTCCGCACCGATCCCGTCAAAAACCGGATCGCCGAGGCCTCACCGCCGGCCAGGATGAAGGTGGTCGAGCGTACCGCCTCATTCAGGTCAGCCGTCTTTCGAAGATACGGGATGACCGCGACATCCGTTTCGGGCCCGGCGCTCACGTCGTTCACACTACGTCGCAGCGCTATCGATTTACGACCGACCGTGATGAGGACTTTCCAATCCCCCGCTCCGTCCCTGAACACTTTCATGGTCTCATGGCCTGATGCGATCTCCGATCCCGTAACAAAGCGACGGATCATCTTTGAATGACGTTCCATGTCGGGCGGCAACCTTTCATCCGCAGGAACCAGAACTTCACGGACCGCCACATCCCGAAAAATGGACGGAAGCCCGCCGCGGTATCGTTTAAGAAGCCCCGTCAACACAACCCCGTCCAGCGACCGTATCCCGCATCTCCTCAAATACGGAAGGATCACACGTTCCCCCTGATCGGACGGAAAACTACGACCGGCGTTTATGAGCCAGTTCGCGCCGTTCGAGAACCGGACATGCACGACCGGATCCCGTCCCGTCGCAAGAACCGTCGCACGGAACCCCGGAGACACAGGAGACCATACGATACAAGCGGCAGTCGCACCGAGCGCGATCCAGCACCCCGGGATAATCCATTGCCTGTGAATCGACCGGAACCTCAAGGCCGCAACCATCGCGGTCAAAGTGCCATAATACACGGCCAGCCGGAAGATCGTGGGGCGCTGGAGATACCAGTATCCGAAAGGCCAACCGGCCAGCCATTCGATCCACGCAAGCCCCGCCGTCACAAGCAGCGACGACACATGCGTCAAGCAACCTCCAATAACGGGAATATCATGCACGGGCAGCGAGAAGAACGAAAGAAACAGGGCCGCGTCAAAGAGCGGGATCGCGAGGATGTTGGCAAGAATTCCAATGGGTGAAACCACGTTGAAATAATAAAGCACAAGCGGAAAGGTGCCCACCGTTACCGCCAGGCTGCCTCCGAGCGAAAAGAAACGGCGGTCCGGGAACAGAGGCATCAGCGCGATCAGGGAAAGCACCGAAAGGAACGACAGCTGGAATCCGATGTTCCAGAGATCCTCCGGTGCCGCAAGAAGCATCAGGAAAAAAGCGGCACAAAAAACATTCAGGGACACGGGGCGCCTTCCCCGGATCAACGCGATCAGGACCGTGACCGCCATCAATCCCGCGCGACGAACCGGAATCCCGGCGCCTGAAAGGATCACATAGACGATCACGACCGCGATTGTCAGTCCCGCCACCGCACGCCGCGGAATCCCGGCCATCAGAAAGACCATGAAAAATCCGCCCGCCACGATCGTGATATTGAGGCCGCTGATCGCAAGCAAATGCACGGTCCCCGTTTTCATGAAAGCGCTCCGGATGCCGGGACCGATATCATCGCGGATGCCGAGGATCAATGCTTTAATGATGGACGATGCGGGCTTCCGGTAGACCTGATCGATCCGGCCGGCGATCCATAGCCTCGTCCGCCCGATCCAACGGCGGAGATCGTGCCGTTCAGAAATCGCGGTTCGGCGGCCACTTCGGGGGCCGATCACTTCCAGCACGGCCCGGATATTCTGCCCCGCAAGATAACGTTCCTGATCGAACTCCCCGGGATTGGCAGCACGCCGGGGGCGCTTCAGGGTACCGTATAAACGCCATTGGTCCCCCGGTTCGGGGACGGAGGAAGGCTGAATCCAGAACACCTGAAGTCTTCCCTTCGCGGGGCGAATCTTCGGACGATACCGCGTTCCCTGATCAACGGAGATGGCTTCCCCCACAAAAGATATCCGGCGGCTTCTTCCCCGCTCCTTCAAATCAGGTAACGACAGGACCTTGACGTTTACAGACAACCGGTCGTCCGAGATCTGGCGCTCGACAGGGTCACGCGCCGGCATCCGTTCCAGACGAAGGCTGACGACACCGGTGCAAACAACTATCAACGCAAAAAAGGGGATAAATCCCTTTCGCCCGCGAATCAGCCAGAGCACAGGCAGGCCCACGACTATCCAACCCGCGGCGATGGGTCCCGCCGTGGGATAAAAATGGCCGATGACAATCCCGATCGCGAAACTACTCCCTGCCAGCAAAAAGAAATGTCGCACATATATATTCTACAATATATATTTGTATATTAATAATATATTGTTGGCAGGTGACGGATCGTTACCGGGCAAGGACCCGGAACTTCACGGCGAGAAAGAAAACGACCAACAGGAGAACGATAACCAGGACGGTGTGCAGAATCTTTTTTTCGTCCGGCATGAGGTCAGAGCCTCAGGAGGACTTCCCTGCCGCGAACTTCGAGAATAACACTGTCAGAAGCGATATGACGGACGATTGCCTGTTTCGCGACCTGATCTCCGACGCCGACAACCTCGTCGTTGATGACCGCGCGCAAGCCCTCTCCAAGGTCCAGAATCCCTGAGAGGCGGAAAAGACCCGCCGCGGCCGTCGTGCGGGCAGCGCTTTCCACCTTGACGACCGGCAGTGCCTGCGACGGCAGAACGCCGGCATGGGGAGCCTTGTCAACCCGGGGGGAAGAAATAAAATGGAAAAACAACAGAATGGCCGCGATCGCGAATGTCACGACCGCCACAATCACCGCCTTCAGCCGGAAGGACCTTCGATGATTATAGAACCGCTGGACATCCCTCAGTTCGCGCTCGAGACGTTCATCCATCACGCCCGGCAGAGTAAATACGGGTGTGGTCCTTGTGGGCGGCGGAACCGTTTTGGGCGGAAGGACGGCCCCCTGGGCCTCGCGGGTCTTGTTCAAGGCGGCTTGAATCAGGCTCATACGAAAGCTCCCTGGAGATCGGACTCCGCACATTCGACCATGTTCGCATCGACACACGGACTTTCCGCCGTAAACGCGGCCAGGAGCGCGCGATCCGCCAGGATATTGACAACACGCGGAATCCCCGATGAAAGTTCATGCACACGCCGGACAGCGTCCGGCATGAAGATCTCGCGGGACACACCCGCGACGGACAACCGGTGAGTGAGATACTGCCCCAGCTCTTCGAGGTTCAGTTCGGGCAGGTGACAGCGAACGGCGATACGCTGTTTGAGCTGTTTGAGGTCGGGACGGTTCAAAAGGTCGTTCAGCTCGGGCTGCCCCATCAGGATGATCTGAAGAAGTTTCTGGGACGTTGTCTCCAGATTGGAAAGGAGGCGGATTTGCTCGAGCGCTTTCGGGGGCAGGAGTTGAGCTTCATCAATGATGAGCACGGCATTGAACCCTTTCGAACTCTCCTCGAGAAGGAACCGGTTCAGCGCGTCGAAATAACCCTTGCGTTTGCGGGAAAGCGGCTTGAGACCGAAATCCTCCACGATGACCTCGAGAAGTTCGAGCTCGGAAAGTTTGGGATTGAAAACAAGCGACGTGTGGACGTTCTCGCCGATCTGCTGGAGGAACATCCGCGAGATCGTGGTCTTCCCCGCCCCGATTTCCCCGGTGATCTGGATGAAACCGGAACGGCGCTCCACGCCGTACTTCATGGCCGAAAGGGCGGCCTGATGATGACGGCTCAAAAAAACGAACCTCGGGTCCGGCGTAACATTGAATGGCGGTTCCTGCAGGCCAAAAAAAGATTCGTACATGCGCTCTCCTGTCCGTTAAAAGAACGACACGGGAAGGCCCAAGCTTGAGGGAAAAGCCGCGAGGCTGGTCAGGCAGAACACCGGGAGAGCTCGAAGAGGCGGCCGTCTTTGCGGGAAACGGGAAAACTGAAAATCCGGCGGCGCTCTTTCGACTGGTCGAAGACCTCGCCGTTCATCAGATCGCGAGCGATCATCCCCCTCCGGTCGCCGTCAAGGGCGGGAAGGAACACGGTCGCGCTCTTGTCCTCATTCCCGTTATTGACGACCACCAGGTAGTGCTTCGCGCCGCGGCGGAAGATGGCCGTCTTGACATCGCGGGTGATCGAATAGGCAAAAAGCGGCGTCTCCAGATACCGCAGGATTTCCAGGACCAGTTCCGGCGTCGGCTCCACGCCCAGGTGGAGGATCCGGCCCTTGCCCACAGATTTGACATAGCCGATCGTCTGACGGCCGTAGCCGCCCATGTCCGCCTGGATCTTCCGACACCTTTCCGCCTTGAAGACATAGACGGAGCTATTCACCGGCACGGCCGGCCGGCCCTTGTCGAGGCTGATCGTGAACTGCCGTTTGAACTCGAAGAGAATCCGTTCCGGGTCCTCGAAACCAATCGTCTGGTACGGGTTGAAATCCTGGTCCTTCCGCGGATAGCTCCGGAACGCGACCAGCGTCCCGCCCTTTTCGACATACGCGCGGAGGTTCTCGTGGGCCTTCATGTCGAGCCACTGGTTTCCCGAATAGAATATGACCTTCTTCTGCGGCACCGAACGGCGCGGGTCACAAACCTCATAATCCACGTCCCCCTTATAAAGGGCCTGGAGAATCGGGCTGTTATGGGTCAGCGTCCTCGCCGCGTACTGGAGCGGGTTGAAGGTCACGCCGACCTCGGTGAGTTTCCTGAGCGACGCGGGTTTCAGCGCCTTGAAGGCGCGGACGATCTGCTTGAAAACATCGTAGAGTTCGCCGCGCACCCGGCCCCATTCGTTGATCGGCGACATGTACCAGTTGTCGCGGTTCACGAGCATGTACCAGTTCCAGCCTTTGACGCCGGCGAGGAATGCGGAAAGGCAGATCATCCGGTAATGGTTCGGGGTCAGCACACTCGTCTCATAATGGCGTCCGTGCCAAACGCCGGACTGAAACTCGGCGATGAACGGCAACCGCGAAACACTCGCAAGGTACCGAACCTTGTCGCAGAACTTCCTGTGTTCGAATTCGTCCTCGGAAAGCTCGTTGGCGGGATACAGATCAACGCCGACCATATCGGCAACGGACTGGAAATCGGCCCAATCGTGGGCGTAGAAGAAAGGATACGTGTTCAGGTAGATGGGAACATCGATGCCGAGTTTCCGGTAGGCCTCGACGCTCCACTTCGCCACCTTCAGCGTGTAATCGTATTTAAACTTGAAATAATCGAGATTCCGCTTGAGCTCCTTGTCGCCCTTGAGCGGGATTCCCTTTTCTCCGGCAAGCATCGTGGCAATAAAAGGCGACGCCTCCCGGAACGAACCGTACGCGGTACCCCACGCTCGATTCAGCGCCCCGAGGTCGTTATCGTAAAGTTTTCTGATGAAATCCTGGAAAAGACCGGCCTCCCCGCTCAATCCGTACTGCTGCCCGAAAACATCGGGCCACGGATCGATCTCGTTGTCCGCCTGGAGCAGGATAATATGTCCCCCGCGGCGGGTCGCGAGATATGGCTTGAAGACCTTCGTGACTTCCCTGATATAGACCGAGGCGAACTCGAGGAACCTGGGATGGAGACGATGATATTTGTACGCATAATCGGGAACACCGTCGTGCGGCCATTCGCTGTAGATGTAGGGCCCCGGGCGTATGACCAGCCACAAGCCTTCCCTGCGGGTCAGGTCGAGGAACGCCTTGAGGTTCCTCGCCTCGTCGGTTTCGCCCCGGAAATCAAACGACCCCCGCTTATACTCATGGAAATCCCACGGTACGTACGTGGAGACAATGGTGAGCCCCATCTCTTTCACGCGACAAAGAACGTCTTTCCAGTAATTGGGGTTGAGGCGCCAGTAATGGACCTCTCCGGAAATGAGCGGGACTTCTTTACCGCCGACCAGGATCCTGCTTTGTTTGATCTCGACTTTAGGCATCCTTCACAACCAGGTTCACGGTTCGTTTCGGCACCACGATGATCTTGACGACCGTTTTGCCGGCGAGGAACTCCCGGATACGGGGCTGCTCCACGGCCATCTTTTTCACTTCTTCTTCGCCGAGCGCGGAAGGAACGGTCATCTTCGTACGGACCTTCCCGCCGACGAGGATCGCCATTTCAACTTCATCCTCAACGAGATATTTCGCATCATACCCGGGCCACTCCGCATAAGCAAGCGTCTTGTCATGGCCGAGCATCAGCCAGAGTTCTTCCGCAAGGTGCGGGGCGAACGGCGCGAGAAGCAACAGGAACTTTTCGAGAATCTCCCGCGAGTGGTCCGCGTGGGATGACACCTCGTTCACGAAGATCATAAGGGCCGAGATCGCCGTGTTCATGCGAAGTTCCTCGAGATCGTCCGTCACCTTCTTGATCGCCCGGTGGAGAGATCTCAGTTCGGACGCGTCCGGGACCCGGCTCACGATATTCGCGTGGAGGCGCCCCTCCCTATCGATAAAAAGTCGCCAGACTTTCCCGAGGAACCGGTAAACGCCCTCAACCCCGGCCGTGGACCACGGCTTCGTCATCTCAAGGGGCCCCATGAACATTTCGTACAGCCGGAATGAGTCCGCGCCGTACTGTTTCACGACATCATCGGGATTAATTACATTGCCGCGGGACTTCGACATCTTCTGATTGTCTTCGCCGAGGATCATGCCCTGGTTGACAAGCTTCATAAACGGCTCGGGTGTTGATACAAGGCCCAGGTCAAAGAGAACCTTGTGCCAGAAACGCGAATAAAGGAGGTGGAGCACCGCGTGCTCGGCGCCGCCGACATAAAGATCGACCGGCATCCAGTAGCTTTCCTTTTCCCTGGCTACAAAGACCTCCGGGTTCGTCGGATCGATATACCGCAGGTAATACCAGCAGGAACCCGCCCACTGCGGCATCGTGTTCGTCTCTCGCTTCGCGCTTCCCCCGCATTTCGGGCATTTGCAGTTCACCCAGTCCGCCGCCTTCGCGAGCGGCGGTTCCGCGGACCCGGAAGGCGTGTAATCTGTCATTTCCGGAAGCCGGAGCGGCAAATCCTGTTCCGGGACCGGAATTGTCCCGCATGCGGGACAATGTATGATCGGGATCGGTTCACCCCAGTAACGCTGGCGGGAGAAAAGCCAGTCGCGAAGCTTGTATTGGACACTCGCCTTCCCGAGTCCTTTTTCCGAAAGCCATTTCGTGATCTTTATTTTGGCGTCCGGCGTCTCGAGACCCGTGATCGAGACCTCGGGCCCGTCCGAATTCACGGACGTCCCGTCACCCACGAACCCCCGCCAGTCCTTCCCGGGGTCCGGAGGCTGCACCACCTGGAGGACCGGCAGGTTGAACCTGGTCGCGAACTCGAAATCGCGCGTGTCGTGCGCCGGCACCGCCATGATCGCACCCGTCCCATACCCCATCATCACGTAATCCGCGATCCAGACCGGGATCTTCTCCCCGTTCACGGGATTGACCGCGTAAGCGCCGGTGAAAACGCCGGTCTTGTCCTTCTCGAGCTGCGTGCGTTCGAGTTCGCTTTTCCTGGAGGCCCCCAGCCTGTACTGATGGACCTCGTCGCGGTGGGGCGGCGCCGTAATCGCGTCGACAAGCGGATGCTCGGGCGCGAGGACCATGTACGTCGCCCCGAAAAGCGTGTCGGGACGCGTCGTAAAAACGCGGATTTTTTCGTCTTTCGCCGCGCCGTCCGCGATCACGAAATCCACTTCAGCGCCCTCGCTCCGGCCAATCCAGTTGCGTTGCATTTCCTTGATCGCCTCCGACCAGTCAACGAGCTTCAGGTCCTCGAGGAGTCTTTCGGCGTACGCCGTGATCTTCAGGACCCATTGCCGGAGCGGGCGGCGGAAGACCTCCTTGTGCCCTTTGCGGTCGCAGGTACCGTCGGAGCGGACCTCCTCGTTGGCGAGCACGGCCTTGCAACCGTCGCACCACCACACCGGGACCTCGGACTCATACGCGAGACCTTTCTTGTAGAGCTGAAGGAAGATCCACTGGGTCCACTTGAAATAGCTCGGGTCCGTCGTATCGACCTCGCGGTCCCAGTCGTAGCTGAAACCGAGCATCTGAATCTGGCGGCGGAAGGTATCGATGTTCTTTCTGGTCGTGATAGCCGGATGCGTTCCGGTATCGATCGCGTACTGTTCCGCGGGAAGACCGAACGCGTCCCACCCCATCGGGTGCAGGACGTTGAACCCCCGCATGCGTTTATAACGGGCGATGATATCCGTGGCGGTATAGCCTTCGGGATGGCCGACATGGAGCCCCGAACCGGAGGGGTACGGAAACATATCGAGGATGTAATACTTGGGCCGGTCGCCCCGGCCCTCGCCGATATCGGGAGTGCGGAAGGTCTTGTGCGCAAGCCAATAGGCCTGCCATTTTTGCTCGATCTCATCAAAGGGATACGCTTTGAATCCGCTGGCCATAGAGAACCTCAAAAAATGCGAGAGGAGGGAATCGAACCCTCATGGTGTTTGAGCACCGCTGGATTTTGAGTCCAGTGCGTCTGCCAGTTCCGCCACTCTCGCGCAACGGTTAAAAACAAAAAAGCGCGCGTGCGCACCTATTGATTTATGTGCACATGTGCGCTTTGACCGAACCCAGGTGTAACCGCCGCACGCGGTCACCCTTCGACCGCGGCAACACAGCACCATTTCGCCAAGAATTGGTGGACCGGAAGGGGATCGAACCCATGACCTCCACAATGCCATTGTGGCGCTCTCCCAGCTGAGCTACCGGCCCACGGTGAATCGACGGAAAGAATAACATCCGGAAAAACGAGGCGGTATTGTACTGAAGATGTCTGACTTTTACAAGAAAGCGTTTTGCCCGTTCCGCCTCAGAAGAACGTTTCGGGTTCGAGAGGCAGGCCTTCCTGGTCCCCCGGAATGAACGCCCACGCTATGTCCCACGCGCCACTGCCGAACCGCGTCACGGTACGGAATACTCCGTCAAAGAAACCGGCCACATCACGGAAGACACGCGGATTCCCATCGTTCTTTCCGTCATATTTCCCGATCGTATAGGGAATCTCGTACGGCGAGCTAACGACATTCCTGACCCCGCGGCTGAACGTCGCACCGAGCTTCGCGAAGTACCCCTGTTCCGCCGCAAAAACCGTCGGCGCGACGCTCAAAAACACGACAAAACCTGCCATAGCCAATAAACATTTTGATCTCATAATCCCCCCGAAAAACAATATTTTTTAAAGTTTTGCCTGCCGGAGCCGATGTCTCTTATGCGATAAAAAAGCAGCCCATCCGTCATGGAGAAAGAACTTAAACGATGAAGTCCGCTTACGTTTGTACCGCGTGCCAGTGGTCCGGAAGTGAGTCCAGTTTCGTCACCAAGATACTCTCCATCATGTACCGCCCCAAACACGATAATATCCAGGCCTTCAAACAGATCAAATGCCCCAAGTGCCACAATCTCGTGACGATCATTTTCGAGACACTCGACGGCACGATCGCGAAATAGGCCCCACCCCCTGGCGTTTCTTCGAAAGACAGCTGAAGTCGACCAGCTTGATCCCGAGCGTCGCGATGTATTTGCGAAGCTCCCGGGAACCGAACAGCCGGAATTCCTTCTCACGCGGCAGCGTCAGCGAGCTGATTGCGCACAGTTCATCGTCGACCCAGCCGGGGTGGCACATCACCTCGCTCGTCCCCGAAGGAAGCGTGAACAGGAGATGGCGGAGGACCTCTTCGGTCCAGTACGTGCGAGGGTCCAGGTTCCCATAAAAATGGTCGGTCGTCCGGATCGCCTTGAACCGGTCCTTGATCTCGGGTCCCGAGAGGAGTCGCGTCCAGCGGACCGGAAGCGCGTGTTTTTTTGCCACTTCGAACAGGGCCTCAAGAAACGGCAGATGGTCATGCATATGGTGATGGACGTCGACGTGTGTGGGCCTGGTCTTGAAGAGTTTGATGAATCGCTGGAGCTGAGCCTCGAATTCCGCATGAATTTCGGTGACCGGAGGGAATTTCCGGCTGAGATAATCGGCCTGCTTTCGAAACCGGCCGTCTTTCTGAATGAGGTTTTTGACGAGAGCTTTTGGAGCCACGGGTTCCCCAAGCGTCACGTTGAGGTGAAGTCCGACGCCGAGCTTTTTGGCGTTAACAAGCTCTTTGATGATATTGGCGGCCGTCGGAAGGTTCACCATGAACGTCGTGCTGGTCACAACTCCCGTTTCATGGGCGCTCAGGATCGCCTCCGTGACCTTGGGGGTCAGATTGCAATCATCCGCATTGATGATAAGCAACTTCTGTATCATTCAGATTCTCTTCCTGTCCTTGATGACCACCACGGTCGCGATCGCGTACTCCCGTTCGTGGGCGATCGAAAGCTCCACCCGGTCGTCCGGCCCGAGCCCTGCGGCTTTTCGCATCGCGGGACTCAGCCAGAACACGGGTTTCCCGGTCTTTTCGTGCCGGACCTCAATCCCCGCGAGCGGCGCGTTCCGTTTCAGCTTGAGCCCCGTCGCCTTGATGAAAGCCTCCTTCGCCGAAAAACGGGCCGCATAATGCTCGAACTTCATCCGCTTGGACTCGCAATAACGCTGCTCGTCCCTGCTGAACACACGGTCAAGCAGCCGCGCCCCCTGCTTCACGATGGCCGCCTCCACCCTCGCGATCTTGACGAGATCAACTCCCTGCAGGACCTTCATTCCCGCGCCCTAAAGGGAGACCGCCGGCGAGGACCGGAGGAACCAATAAAGCAGCGCAACAATCACTATCAGTGAAAGAACGTAAAAATTGTTGAACCGCCAGAAATCGACAAGCCGGTGACCGACCGAGACCTTGGGCCCCTGCTGTTTTTTCTTGAGGAGGACATCGTACTTCAAGTTGAGGACCTCTTCCTTGCGGAAACGGAGATAGACCCCGCCGATCTTGTAGGCGTGGAGCAGGTCATTCTTGATCAAGCGCTCGATCTCCTGTTGCTCAATCTCCAGGTAATTCTTGACCTCGTCGAGGGTAAGCATGTTGTTCATGGAACGACCTTACGGATTGTGAAAATGCGGAAAACGGAACCCGGCGTCAGACGCGCACCTTTTCCTGCTGGATACACTGATCGACCTCGGACTTCGAGAACACCCAGTTACCGTTCTCGAAACGCGCCGGGATCTTGTGTGACTCGGCCCACTCCTCGATCACCCTGGATTCCACTTTAAGGTACTGGGCAACATCTTTCAGGGTCAAAAGAACGTCGGAACCTTCGAAGGAACCGGCGCCCGACATGGTGAGCTGGCCGTCCAGGATCGCGCCGTCCGCAACGCTCAAACGCGGCGTACGAATGTTCCCGCGGATCGTGGCGGGCCCCATCACGGAAATGCTTTTCGTCGCGACGATATCTCCGGAGACTTTGCCGGCGACCACGATGCTGTCGCCGTTGATATTGGCCGTCACCTTGGCGTTCTCGCCGATCGTCAGGTTGCCGCGGGTATCAAGCTTGCCTTCGAAACTGCCATTAATGCGGAGGTTAACGGGGTCCTTGAACGTAATGGTCCCCTGCATGCTCGCATCGACATCGAGGATCTTTTCCTGAAGTTCGTTCCCTTTTTTCGCCATGGCTTCGGCCTCCTTCGTTCCCGTCCGGACGGACGGTTCGGTGTGATGATGAGGGATTATGTCCCTTAATCAATTGCTTGTCAATGAATGGCACATGCCGCCACACGCACACTGACACACGCCACACGAAAACCTTTTCACCGGGGGTTCTCCTTGCGTCCTTGCGGTGTGCGGCTTCGCGACCTAGCCTTGTATTTCCCCCGCACCGAGACATACGTCCCGCTGGTAAAAGACCGCGAATTGTCCCGGCGTCACGGCCCGCTGAGGCTTATCGAAAACGAGAGTCGCCCGTTTTCCGGCGTCGACGATCAGCCGGGCCGGCGCGGCATCCTGGCGATAACGGATCTTGGCACGTACCCGGATTATCCGTCCGGGAATGCCGCTGATAAAATTGCACGGTCCGAGACGCACCTCTTTTTGAAGAAGCGCTCTCTCGTCCTTCGTGACCCGGAGGACGTTCTTCGCCGGCTCGAATCCCTTGACAAAAAAAGGCCCTCCCGAGAGTCCAAGCCCCTTTCTCTGGCCGATCGTATAAAAGTGAAGCCCCCGGTGATGACCGGCGACCGCGTCATCATCATCCCGCATCTCCCCTTCTTTCACGCCGACTTCCCTGGCAAGAAAAGCCCCCATGGAATTGCCGGCGACAAAACAGAAATCCTGGCTCTGTTTGCGTTTGAGAAACACCTCGAATCCCTCCCTCACGGCCGTATCATAAACTTCCCGCTTGGTCATGTCCCCAAGCGGCAGCAGGATATTCCGGAGCTGCGCCTGGCTGAGGAAACTGAGGGAATAGGTCTGGTCTTTTTCCCGATCCCGGGCGGTCACAAGCCGGCAAAGTCCGGTCCGGGAATCACGACGGACGCGCGCGTAATGCCCGGTCGCCACATGCCGGATCCCGCGGCGGCCGGCCCATGCGAAGAGCTTTTTGAATTTCAGGAACCGGTTGCACATCACACACGGGTTCGGCGTGCGCGCATTCCGGAGCCCGTTGAGAAAATAACCGATCACTTCTTTTTTAAATTCCCGCGAAACGTCACAGAGATGGTGGGGCACGTCGAGCTTCCGGCAGATGTCTTTTGCGATGCGGAAGGATTCGGCACTGCAGCAGACGTTCTCGCGCAGGCCATTCGAGGGATCTTTCCAGACCGGATATTTGAGGGAGACGCCGACCGGATCCCATCCCGCCTTTTTGAGGAGCATGAGAGACACGGAGGAATCCACACCTCCCGAAATTCCCACGACGATCTTTCGCGACGAACGGGACGCCACGGTCAGGGACGCCCAAAGCGGTGATAGTAGCCCGAAAGCCTCCACGCGAAAGCGACCGGGGATTCCGAGGACGAAGAAATCTTGATCCTGCGTATCAGAAAAGGGTTCCCGACATACCTGCGGTCATGCACGTGGCTGGCCGCGCACGCGTATTCATAGCCCGCTTCGCGCACAAGTTCCACAACCCGGTCATTGAACGATCCCGACGGGTACGAGAACGCCTTGACGGGCCTGCCGAGCCTGTCCTCGATGGCTTTCTTGGAATCAAAAACCGAACGGCGCGCCTCACTCTCGGGAAGATCGGCGAGCGGTTTATGGAAAAGCCCGTGGCTTCCGATCTCGATTCCGGAAACCCGGCTCATGTCCGTGAGCATCCCCCACGTCATGAACCCCTTCTCGCCCACCATCCCGGGCGTCACAAAGAACGTCCCCGGCAGTTTCAATTCGCAAAGCACGGGAAACGCGGCCTGATAATTGTCGAGATAACCGTCATCAAAGGTCAACGCGACCGCCTTCTCGAAAAAACCCGCGACCCATTTCCGCCGCGCGCATTCGGCGATCGTGATCCCCCGGTACCCCCACGAGCGGATTCGTTCCATCTGACAACGAAAAAGCCGGGGTTTGATCGCGAGCTTGTTTTTCGGGAAACGGACAGGGTCGAAACTGTGATAGGCCAGAACCGGAATGAATTTACTCATATCCTCTCAAGAACCTCGCGATAAACCGTCTGGGTTTTTTCGTACATCTTTCGGGCGGTATACTGATGCGCCGCCTCGCCCCCGGCCCGGCCCATCCGGGACCGAAGCTCCGGGTCTCCGGCATACCGGACAATGCCGTCGGCAAGTCCCCGGATGTCTTTTTCTTCAAAAAGAAGGCCGTACTTCCCTCCGCACAGTAATTCGCCGATCCCTCCGGATCGCGACCCGATCACCGGGAGCCCCGCCGCCATGGCCTCCAGGATGGAAAGACCGAACGCCTCCGGCCAGAGGTACGGGGCCACGAAAAGATCCGCCGCCCGGAAAGGTTTTTCCGTTTCGATGACGTTCCCGAGGAACCGGGTTTTGTCGAGAATGCCAAGTTCAGCGGCCTGCTTTTTCAGTGCCGCTTCGTACACGTCATCACCCGATCCGGCCACGAGCAGCCGGAGGTTCGGGACCTCCTTCAGGGCCAGGGCGAAGGATTCGAGAAGCAGATGGACACCTTTGACGGGAATAAGCCGGGCAAGCGACAAAATAACGATCTCGCCGGGCAAACAGCCATATCCGGTCCGGCAAGCGTCGCGGTCCGAGGCCTCCACTTTCGCGCGGAGCCCTTCGACATCGATCCCGTTTACGGCAACCGTGACCTGCGGCAGGTTGTTTTTTCCGAATGTATCGAAGAGACCGTCCCGCATGGTACCGGAATTCGCAATCACGGCGCTCCCCCAGCAAGGGAAGAGACGCCGCCCGAGGCGTTTCTTGTAGAACATGTGCGCAGTCGAAATGTAAGGAACACCCGTCAAAGGCCTCGCGGCCGCGCAAAGGACCTGCGCCACCCTCGTGTGCGTGTGGATCATGTCGATCTTGCGGGACTTCAGGAACGAGATCATCCGCGGAAGCCGCGACCAGAGACGCGGAGAAAGTTCGCTTTTGCAACGCGGCACATCGTCGATGACTTCCGTGCAGAAGGACCTGAACTCGCCGGAACAAACCCCGGCGGCCCCCCAGACATGGACCTCGTGGCCGGCCTTCCGCTGCTCCCGCGTGAGGGCGCGCAGATACGTGGTGATCCCGCCGATATTCAGATGGGTTGTGACGTGAAGGATTTTCATTTTTCAGACGCTTATTACGCCGCAGGAATTTTCAAAATAAAAAGGCCCTCGGTCGGAGGGCCTTTTTATGCGTTTCGACAACGTCCGGGAGATCAAAGCTGGGACGTGCAGCTCGGGCAGCGCGTCGCCTTGATCGCGACCGTCGAACAGCAGAACGGGCATTCCTTGGTCGTCGGAACCGCGGGCGCCGGCGCCGGCTTGCGTTGCAGGTTCGCCATCTGCCGGATCACGATAAAGATTACGAACGCGACGATCAGGAAATTGATCACGGTGTTCAGAAAGAGCCCGTAATTAAGCGTCGGCGCTCCGGCCTTCTGGGCTTCCGCGAGCGACGCGTAGACCTGCCCGTTCAGACTGACGTAAAGATTCGCAAAATCCACCTTCCCGAGGAGAAGACCGATCGGAGGCATGATCACGTCATTGACGAGCGACGTGACAATCTTGCCGAACGCGCCGCCGATAATGACACCGACCGCCATATCCACTACATTACCACGCATAACAAACTGCTTGAAGTCATTCACGAATTTCATAGCTTCTCCTTTTTGATTCATTCTTGCGCGGTCTTCAGCCGGACCTTGTCGAGATCACCACCCTTTTCCTTAAGGGCATTGACATAGATGAGATAGCGCTCAAAAAGGGCTTCGGCCTTGCGGCCGATCTTTTTGATGTCATTCTGCAGGAAATTGTTGTCGAACACCTTGTCGAGCGGCATTTTCCGGATCTTTTCCTGGATCTTCTGAATCTCCGCGCGCTGTTTTTCGATCTCATCCACATAGGCGCGGGCCCTCAATTCCAGCTGCGCCGCGCTCATCGAGGCCGCCTCCTGACGGACCTTTTCAAGAGGACGGCGGGGATCAGCCTTCTGGGAACATCCAACCGGCAAGGCTGCCGCGCAAAGCAACACCGCCACCCGCAACCATATGTTCCTGACCAAAGCGATACGGGATAAAACCATGACTACAGGGTCCCCTTGATCTTGCCTTTTTCGACCGCGCGTGACAGGAAATCGTTGATCCCGTTGAATTTCAACCCGATCTCATAACGCTCCGTGCGTACCGGCAGCTTCTTCGTCCACATGACCGTGGCAAGGCAGGCCTCGGGATGATCCAGGAACGGAAACTGAACCTCCACTTCAAGGAGACTGTGGGAGGGGATCATCTTCTCCGCGCGACAGCGCATCCCCGCTTCGCTGATATCCTTGACGGTCACAATGGCCATCCGCTGGTTGGGCTCAGCGACCAGGCGATACCTGGCCAGATGATAGACCGGTAACCTTCTGGAGGCGCGTGTCTCTTTTTTTCCAAAGCGCATTGTCCTGTTCCTTCCGGTGGTTTTGACGGGAATCCGCGTACTGATGAGGTATTATCATCATCGCGAGAGGCATCCTAGTCAAACAAAAAAAAACATCCGGCCAGAAAATTCCTTCCCTTACGGTTTGGCCGGGTCCTTCGCGCCCCCGTTGCCGAGCGAGCGAGGCAAATGATCGATAACCTCAACAGGCTCGATCTCTTTGCGGCCGCCGGCGCCAAGTTCCCTGAATTTCCGCGCCGAGGAAAGAAGCCGGGTCTCAAAGGAGGACGTCGCGGCGTTGTAGGATTCGACCGCTTTTCCGAGCGACTTCCCGACGCTGTTGAAGTGCTCAACAATCGTTGCGATCCGGTCCGAGATTTCCTGACCGAGAGCGCTGATGCGTTCCGCGTTCTCGGCGAGCGCTTCCTGCCGCCACCCGAACGCGATGGCCTTGAGCAGGGCGATAAACGTCGTCGGCGTGGCGATCACCACCTGTTTGCCCAGCGCGTTCTCGACGAGGTTCGGGTCCCGTTCCGCGGCCGCGGCAAGGAACGAATCGTTCGGAATGAAGAGCACGACGAACTCCGGCGCCGACGGGAACTGATCCCAATACTCCTTCGCCGAGAGTTGTTTCACATGCTGGTTGATCTGGGCAGCGTGCCGCGTAAGGGCCGCCTCCCGTTCCGCGTCCGTCTTCGCCTCAAGGGCCTCGATGAAACCGGCCATCGAAACCTTCGAATCGACGACCACCTCGCGTCCCGCCGGGAGTTTCACGACCATATCGGGCCGCAGCCGCCCGCCTTCAGTCGTAACGCTCTCCTGTTCGATGAAATCACAGTGGCCGGACATACCCGCGAGCTCGGCGGTCTTGCGAAGCGCGATCTCGCCCCATCGCCCGCGCACCTGCGGGGACTTGAGGGCATTCACGAGTTTCGCGGTTTCGTTCTGGAGCGTCATCTGCGCAACGCCGAGGCTCTTCAGTTGTTCTCCGACCGCGCTGATCTCACGAAGCCGTTTTTCCTCAAGGTCCCTGGCCGCGCCCTGATAACCCGCCAGCGCCTCACTCAGCGGCGTCACCAGCATTTCAATCGCCCGTTTCCTCGATTCGAGATCCGCCTCGGCGCCGATCTTCAGCGAATTAAACTTCGCTTCCGCCAGCGTCAAAAATCCCTTGCTGTTGTCCGCGAGCGCCTTGGCCGCGAGCGCATCGAATGTCTCGGAAAGCCTCGTCTTGGCGTCTTCCAGGAGGGTCTTTTGTTCCGCGATATACTTCCCGGTATCCCGGACCCGCGTTTCCGCGGCAATGCGCGCGGCCTCCGCTTCCTCCAGCCGGCGCCGCAGGCCGTCAAAACCGGCGCGCGCCGCGTCCAATTGTGTCCGGAGTTCTTCGACCCGGGCCTCCGCTGCCGCGACCCGCGTCCCGTCGCCGCATGGCTTCACCTTCCACGCGATCACCGCGCCGATCAGCGCGCCGATGGACGCGCCGCCTAAAAAGACCATTATCATTTCCATCACATTCCCCCTCCCGGAGACTTTCAGGAACGCGGGTATCTTACCGCATTTATTTGCCGGGGATGAAGCAAAGAATTCACCCGGATCAAAAACCGTCTGGTCCCCGGGGCGGGCCGTCGCGCTCGCCCGCGTCCCAAACAAAAAATCCATCCCGGAAAGGGATGGATCCTTGAGATGCGATCAGGCCACGGAGCGCCGCCACTCCCCTGAAAACCGGCCCCGGGCCCGCGCCGGTCGTCTTCCATGGTGCTATCGGGATTTCTCCTGATAGTTCGGCGCTTCCCGCGTAATGATGATATCGTGCGGATGCGATTCCGCCTTGCCCGCCTCCGTGATCCTCACAAACTGGGCGATCGCGCGCAGCGCTTCAATATCCGCCGCCCCGACATAGCCCATGCCGCGTCTCAGGCCGCCCACATACTGGTAAATGACCTCCTTGAGGGGGCCCTTGTACGGGACCATGCCTTCCATCCCCTCGGGCACGAGGTCGTTCTTCCCCTGGTTGTATCGCTCGCGGGAACCCTTGCCGCTTTCCATCGCGGCGAGAGATCCCATCCCGCGGTACACCTTGTACTGCACTCCCTGATAAAAACGGAACTCCCCGGGACTTTCCTTCGTTCCGGCGAGCATATTGCCCATCATGACGGAATGCGCGCCAGCGCCGATGGCGATCGGGATATCGCCCGAGAATTTCAGGCCTCCGTCCGCACAAACGGGAACACCGAACTTCGAGGCCACTTTCGCGCATTCGTAGATCGCGCTGACCTGCGGTTTGCCGATCCCGGCGATGATCCGGGTCGTGCAGATGGATCCCGGCCCCTGCCCGACCTTCAACCCGTCGGCTCCCGCGCGGCACAACCGTTCCGCGGACTCGGGCTCGGAAATGTTCCCGACCAGGACATCGAGATCGTAACGCTTCTTGAGCGTCCTGAGCGTTTCGAGGACCCCCTTGGAATCGCCGTGGGCCGTATCAATAATCACGAGATCAATCTTTTCCCGCATGAGTTTTTCCACGCGCTCGAAGGCGTCGTCATACACACCGACCGCGGCCGCGACCCTCAACCGGCCGTTCCTGTCGACGTTGAAGACCTTGGAATCGCCGAACAGTATCCGCTTGACGTCGCTGAAAGTGTAGAGTCCCGCGATCTTTCCTTCCCTGTCGATCAGCGGAAGGACCTTCTTCTTGTTCTCTTTCATGATGCGATACGCTTCCCGCAGCCCAACCCCCGGAGCGGCAGTGATGATCTTCCGGGTCATGACCTGCTTCGCTTTCAGGGAATGGTCTTCGCAGAAATCGAAATCGTTCTTCGTCAGGATGCCGATCAGGCGGTGCTTGCTGTCGGTAATCAGAAAGGAATGGAAATTGAACTCCCGTTCTTTTTTATAGGCAAGAATCTCGCCGACGGACATATTCTCATCGACGCAGATCGGTTTCTCGATGAGGCCGTTCAGGTGGAATTTCACCTTGGCGACCTGGGCGGCCTGTTCCTGCGGGCTGAAGTTCTTGTGGATGACACCGATCCCGCCGAGTTTCGCGATCTCGATCGCCATTTCGGCCTCGGTAACGGTATCCATGGCCGCGCTGGCGAAGGGAATCTTCAGGCCAACGTTTCTCGAGAACTTCGACTCGACGTTGACGTGATCCGGCAGGGTCGCGGAGTATCCCGTCGTCAGCCGCACGTCGGCATAGGTCAGGGCGATCCCCTGATCGCTGATCTGCTTGAAGAAGGCGTCGCGTTTCGCGATAAGTTTTTTCCTGGCCGGGGTCGTAAGAACGTTTTTATCGGATCGTGTCATGGGGCTCCCTGGATCGCTGGAACAAGATGCAAAAAGGCCGGATCAGGTCGACCGCGTCCGGCCCGTTGATTTGCGTGCCTTTATACCATAATTCCCGTTTTTTGAGCGGTATTTTTCACAACAATGTCACCCGATAAAAAACCTCTTTCGACATTCCGCCCGGCCGTGGCGGCCTTCGCTTCAAGACTCCCACCTGGGGGATTCAAATACTGTCAAGTTCAAAGGTAATCGGGCATAGTCCGGGAAAATCCGCTTGTAGATCCGAAAGATTACAAATCCGGCGTGCCGCAAAACGATTTTCCCGAACCCGCCCCTTGCCCCCCGTTTTTCCTCGCGAACCAGCCGTCGTTCTTCCTGAAGATAAAATTTGCGAACAACGCGACCGTATATTTTAAACACTCTGAGGCATTGTTCAGCGCCCTGCCAGGAAAATCCGGGAACAAATAACGCCCGGAGGACCTGGGACGCGCACTCCGATCGTTTCGTTCCGTCTTTGCGGGTTAAAATTCCGCGGATCCATGCTATAATGAGGTCCTTCCTGCAGTTATCCTTGAGGAAATATAAAATGTCTGCTCCTAACGAAGAAAGGTCTGTATTTCTATCCGGCAACGAGGCGATTGCCTGGGGTGCGCGGCATGCGGGAGTCTGTCTGGCCAGCGCCTATCCCGGGACGCCGTCAACCGAGATATTAGAGACCCTCGCGACTTTTCCCGAGATCGAGGCCCAGTGGGCGACAAATGAAAAAGTTGCCTGCGAGGTGGCTTTCGGCGCGTGTTTGGCCGGAAAGCGCGCCCTGACCGCATGCAAACATGTCGGCCTCAACGTGGCCATGGATCCTCTCATGACCACGGCTTACAGCGGGATTAATGCCGGACTGGTCGTCGTCGTCGCAGATGACCCGGGGATGTCTTCATCCCAAAATGAGCAGGATACCCGGCGTGTGGCACCTTATGGCAAGGTGCCGCTCATCGAGCCATCGAGTCCGAGCGAAGCCTATCATTTCATTCAGGAATCTTTCCGGATCAGCGAAAAGTTCGATATTCCGGTCCTGTTCCGGATCACCACGCGAATTTCCCATACCAAGGAATCATTTGTCCTCACGGGGCAGCGTGAGATCCCCGTCAAACCGTTGGACAAAAATCCCCGAAAGTATGTCATGATCCCGGCCCATGCGCGTCCGCGGCATCTTGACCTGGAAAAACGCCTCGCGGCGCTGAAGGAGTATTCCGAGCAAACCCCGCTCAATAGGGCGGAAATAAAAGACCGGAAAACAGGTTTCATTACCAGCGGCGTTTCCGCCTGTTATGTAAAGGAAGCTTATCCGGACGCTTCGATATTGACATGCGGCATGTCTTTTCCCCTTCCCATCAAAAAGATCGGGGACTTTGCCAAAAAGGTCAGGAAGCTTTACGTCGTCGAAGAGCTGGAGCCTTTTCTGGAGGAACAGCTCCTGCAGGCAGGCCTGGCCGTGACGGGGAAAAAACCATCCTGGCGATGCGGGGAATTAAGTCCTTCCGCCGTCCGCGCCATTGTCCGAAGACAGGACCGCAACGATCCTCTTCAAAAAAACCGGCGGCCGTTATTGTGCGCGGGATGCCCTCACCGTCCGGTTTTTACGGCTCTGAAAAAAGCGGGGGTTTATGTGGCCGGCGACATCGGCTGTTACACTTTGGGAGCGCTGGAACCCCTGGCCGCTTTACATACGCAGTTATGTATGGGGGCCAGCATCCCCGTTTTTGAAGGCATCCGCAAAATGACCGGTGACAAAAAAACCGTTGCCGTAATCGGCGATTCCACTTTTTTTCACACGGGATTGAGCGGTTTGCTGAGCGCCGCGCACAACGGAACCCGCGGAGTGGTGCTCATCCTGGACAATGCGATCACCGCGATGACCGGGGCCCAAAGCAATCCCGGAACCGGTGCAACACTGCAGGGCAAGCCTTCGAGAAAGATTTCTCCGGAAAAACTCTGCGTTGCCGCGGGCGCGGATCAGGTTGACGTGATCGACCCGTATCAAATGGATGCCTTTTATCGGCTATTGCAGACCCGCCTGGCCGAAGACAAATTGTCGGTGATTATCGCGCGTTCTCCCTGCCGCATGGTGGAACGGTCGCGTCAGTCCCCTTACCGCATTGATGAGGCCGCTTGCAAACGCTGCGGACTTTGTCTGAAGCTCGATTGCCCCGCGATCGCGAAACGGGACGATGGAACGGTCGTCATCGATCAGGGCTTGTGCGTGGGATGCGGGCTGTGCCGGCAGGTCTGTAAATTCCAGGCGATCAATACGAAGGAGGGAGCGTCCGGTGCCTGAAGACGGAACCATGACAATCTTGTTTTACGGTATCGGAGGGCAAGGGGTCTTGTCGGCGGCCGAGATCTGCGCACGGGCGGCCATCGAGGACGGCTATCATGTCAAAAAGTCCGAGATCAAGGGCATGGCCCAGCGCGGCGGATCGGTGGAGGCCTATGTCCGTCTCGGAACAAAAGTGCATTCGCCCTTGCCGGAACGGGGCCGCGTTGATCTTTTGGCCTGTCTCTACGAAAGCGAGTATGAACGGCTGCGCTCCGAACTTAAAAAGGGCGGACACGATCTGTTTCCGTATTTAAAAAAAGCCCGGGCGGTCGTCGGCGACAAAACGATATTTTTAAACACATATATTCTGGGGATCGTTTCCTCATTACTGCCGGTCAGGGAAAGCTCCTGGATCACGGCCATGGAACGGACATTCAAAAGGAATTTTGAACAAAACAGGCAATATTTTCTGCAAGGCCGTGAGGCGGGAGCCCGGAATGATCTATAACGAAAAAATGGAATGCCTTGCTCCGGGAGCGCTCAAGGATCTGCAATCCGGACGTTTGCGTCAGACCGTCAAATATCTGCATGAACATTCCCCTTTTTATCGGACCCTGCTCAATGAATCCGGCGTTTCCGTTCCGTCGGTCAAAAGCATCGACGATATTTCCCGGTTGCCTTTCACCGTTAAGGATGATATGCGTCAGAGTTATCCTTTCGGGATATTTTCCTCGAAAATGTCCGATATCCGCGAACTTCACGTCTCAAGCGGCACGACCGGAAATCCCGTAGTCGTCGGTTATTCCAAAGAAGACCTGGATTTTTGGGCTGAGGTGACCGCCCGGGCGTTATGCTGTGCCGGTGCCGTCCCCGGAGACATGATCCAGATCGCCTATGGATACGGCCTTTTTACCGGCGGACTCGGATTACATTACGGAAGCACGCTGCTCGGCCTGACCGTTATCCCCTGCTCCGCGGGGCAAACCAGGCGGCAGGTCAAACTTTTGCAGGATTTCAAACCTCGCATCCTGGCTTGCACACCGTCGTACTCCCTGCATATGGCTGAAATCGCGTCTGAAATGGGCCTGGACACGCGACAAAACAGCCTGGAAATCGGAATCTTCGGCGCGGAGCCATGGAGTGATACCATGCGCCGCAACATCGAAAACTGCTGGGACATCCGGGCCATCGATATTTACGGCCTTTCGGAAATCATCGGTCCCGGCGTGGCCTGTGAATGCCATTTTAAAAATGGTCTGCACGTACCGGCCGATGTCTTCTATCCCGAAGTGATCGACCCGAAAACTCTGAAACCCGTCGCCCCCGGTTGTACCGGCGAGCTTGTTATAACAACGCTCACCAAGACGGGCATGCCGCTATTGCGTTACCGGACCCGTGATCTCGTTTCCATTAATTACGGGAAATGCGACTGCGGTCGCACGATGCCGCGTATCAGCAAGGTCCTGGGACGGACCGATGATATGATCGTGGTGAGAGGTATCAATATTTTTCCGTCGCAGATCGAAGGGGTTCTGCTGGGCATAAAAGGCACCCAGCCGCATTATCAGATCGTTGTCGAGCGCGAGAAGGGTCTCGATAAACTTACGATTCTGGTTGAGATGGATCAATCGCTTTTTTCCGACAAGATGAAACAACTGCAGGCCTTTGAAGAGAAAGCGGCCAAAGAGGTTGGATCGGTTCTGAGCATCTCCGTCAAGGTCAAGCTGGTGGAACCTAAAAGCATTGAACGCAGTGAAAGCAAGGCAAAGCGGATCATCGACAAACGCATACTATAAGAGGAAAGCCAAAATGAAAATAACCCAACTTTCCGTGTTTCTGCAAAATCAAAAGGGATGCTTGTATGACGTAATAAAAATCCTGGGCGAGGCCGGCATCGACATCAAGACCCTGACGCTGGCGGAAAGCAGGGAATTCGGCGTTCTTCGACTGATCGTTGACAAACCTGAGGAAGCGCTAAAGAGGCTCCGCGCCGAGGAACACGTCGCCTCCTTGACCGAAATCGTTGCCGTGGAAGTGGAAGATCGTCCGGGCGGCCTGGCGAAGGTTCTTAAAGTCTTCAGCGACCATGGCATCAACATTGAGTACATGTACGCCGTCGTCGAAAAAAACGCGAACAAGGCCATCATGGTATTTCGCTTCGACGATATGGACAAGGCCATTGCCGCCTTGTCGGAAAACAATATTCGGGTGATCCGCGGGAAAGACATTATCCATCTTTAAAAAGGGAGGGACGGGATGGACAAGTTCGCCGCGCATCTGGGTGCGGAGACGCTGGAGGTCAAGCCCGGCTACGCCCGGGCCCGGTTAAAAATGCGGGACCATTTTTTGAACGGACTGGATCTCGCCCACGGAGGCGTCATCTTTTCTCTCGCCGATTACACGTCCGCTTTGGCGGCGAATGCCGATACCTGCCTTGGCGTTACGGTCAATGCCGACATCCACTTCATAAAACCGGCCGGAGCGGGCGACGAGATTCTCGCCGAGGTCCGGGAAATCTCCCGCAGCCGCCGGCTGGGCACTTATCATGGCACGGTTTCCGATCAGGATGGCGCTATCCTGGCGCAATTTCAGTCCATGGTGTACTTCAAGACAGTCAAATAACCGCGGTCTCTTCCCTGAAGTTTTTATTACATCCGCGCTTCGGAAATTCCGGTGGTAGATCGTGTCCCCGCTTTTCCTCACACCCGTTATACAGAATGAAATAAGCCGCTCCCCGGATTATCGATACGGGTTCCCCGTTTCGGTGACTTGACGTAAACGGCGTAAAAATGTTTGGAGATAAAAAACCTGAGCCGACTGCCGGCTTGGGACGGGACTTGAGTCTCCCCCTCCGCAGGCAGAGTGTAAAAAGATGGCGTCTTTCGGCAGACCACGGAAAAACCCCGGGGGTTCAAGACGTGACGTTATTTCACAATCCCTGCCACCCGCAATCCTTCACTTGTCAGAAAACCCGCGAACCGCCGCCAAAACACGGCTTTGGCAACCGCTTGACCGATTAAGCGATAACCTCCACAAACTCCGCGACAACGCGGAAATCTTCGCCGTCAACATCCTCAAGAACAATGTCATGAAAGTCCTTATTATCAGGCGAAAGGACGATACGCTTATGCCGCCATTCGTCCGGGCTCGAATGTTCTTTTTCGCTATGGTAGCGCTTGATAGTGAAACTTTGCTGCGTTTCAGGATCTGTAACTTTACGGGATTCCACCAACACGACCTGTCCATTTCGCGAACCGCCCCGTTCAAACCGGAACAAGCAAAAACTGCCGTCCGGGATGGTCGGCTCCATGGATCGTCCCACCACTTGAGCGATAAACATGTCCTTGTTCAACCGCTTGTCGCTAACCTTCTTCCAGCCCAGCATTTCAACCTGCTCTTCCTTGCCGAAAGCAGTAGCGACTGCGTGAAGAGAATACACCGGCAGATACTCAATGAATTTTTCAGACTCGTTCATTTGTTCATCGGGAATAACATCGCTGAAAAATAAAACCTTTTTATCCCCGGAAGCGGACGGCTTTTCGGCCCAATCCTTGCATAAAAGCGTTGCCTGCTCCAAAACCGTCTGCGTGGCACGTTCTTGCTTATCCGGTGGATACCCGTGCTTGCGGAGAATTCTTTTTACGTCACGCCTGATCTTCGCCTGCACCGTTTCCTTGATCGTCCAATCGATCGTGACATCATTTCGGATCATCCTCACCAATTCCCGAGCAATTGTCCGAAGCGCCTCATCACCGAGTAATTTCACAGCACTGTCATTCACTTCCAACGCATCATAAAATGCAACTTCGTCCTCATTAAGACCCAAATCTTCGCCCCGCCTGGATGCTTCGCGCATTTTCCTTGCCAGCTCAAACAATTCTTCAACAATTTTGGCCGTTTCAATGGCTTTGTTCTGATATTTCTTGATCGCATTTTCGAGCATCTCGGCAAATGAGCGCCCCTGAATCAAATTACGTTTTGACCGGGATTTGATCTCATCACTCAATAATTTCTTTAACAATTCAAACGCAAGATTCTTATACGGCATACCTTTGACTTCCGCCAAAAACTCATCCGACAGGATCGAAATATCCGGCTTCTTAAGTCCCGCGGATTCAAAAATATCAATCACCCTATCCGAGGTAATGGCCTGGGAAATAATCTGCTTGATTGCAGAATCAATCTCGTCCTGAGTCCTGCCGCCGCCAGTTTCAAATTTGGAGAGTCTGCTCCGAACTGCCTGAAAAAATCCCACATCATCACGAATCCGCAAAGCCTCAGCATGCGGAACCGAAAGCGCAAACGCCTGCGAAAGCTGGGTCGCATAAGCAAGGAATCTGTCTTTGCCGTTCTTTTGGGAAAGAATATGCTCCTGCGCCTGGGTGATAATTGTCATTTTTTCGGATACCGAAGCCGTAAAAAATTTCCGGTAATCAAAACCATGAAGCATCCCGCAAACCACTTCATGTTTTTCAAGCATCAGGGAAACCGCTTCTTCCTGCTCAAAGGCCGGTTTGCCTTTGCCGCCGCTCCCGGTGTAAACAGAAAGCGCCTGCTTTAAATCATCCGCAATACCCAGATAATCCACAATCAGCCCGCCGGGTTTATCCTTAAATACGCGGTTAACTCTGGCAATAGCCTGCATAAGACCGTGCCCACGCATGGGTTTATCGATATACATCGTGTGGAGTGACGGCGCATCGAACCCGGTAAGCCACATATCGCGAACAATCACGACTTTGAGCGGATCGCCCGGATCTTTCATACGGTCGCCAATATCCCGGCGGCGCGACTTGTTACGGATATGCTCCTGCCAATCTACCGGATCTGTCGCAGAACCGGTCATAATGACTTTCAACACGCCCCTGTCGTCAGCTTTTTGATACCATTCCGGCTTCAATTTCACAATTTCATTATGCAAATCAACCGCAATTCTCCGGCTCATGCAGACAATCATGGCCTTGCCGTCAAGTATGGAAAGGCGCCTTTCAAAGTGATCCACAATATCCCGGGCAATCTGCTTCACGCGCTTTTCGCTACCCACGATCGCTTCAAGCCGAGCCCATTTGGATTTGAGCTTTTCCTTTTTGCTGATTTCTTCGCCTTCGGTTGCTTCTTCAAAATCAGGGTCAATTCTGGGGCGCTCTTCTTCCTTAAGCTCCAGCATGGCCAAACGGCTTTCATAGTAAATCCGGACAGTCGCGCCGTCGTTAATCGATTGCTCGATATCGTAAATATCAATGTAGTCGCCAAATACCGCGCGGGTGTTTTTATCTTTTAATTCAACCGGTGTTCCGGTAAATCCGATAAACGAAGCATTGGGCAAAGCGTCGCGCATATGCCGGGCAAACCCGTCAATAAAATCATACTGACTGCGATGCGCTTCATCAGCAATCACGATGATATTCCGCCGATCCGACAGGCACGGATACGAATCGCCCTTTTCCTCCGGTAAAAACTTTTGAATGGTGGTAAACACCACGCCGCCGGACGCCACCTGCAGACATTCCCGCAATTTAGCCCGGGAATCCGCCTGCACCGGAGTCTGCCGGATAAGTTCATTACACCGGGAAAATGTTCCGAACAGCTGATCGTCCAGATCGTTTCTATCCGTCAACACCACAATCGTGGGATTATCCATAGAAAGAACAAGCTTCCCGGCGTAAAAAACCATGCTCAGACTTTTCCCGGAACCCTGCGTGTGCCAGACCACTCCGCACCGCTTGTCCCCCCGTGCGTCAGCGGCTTTAAGCGTTTCGGCTACGGCTTTATTGACCGCGTAGTATTGGTGATAAGCCGCTATTTTCTTGGATATCTTGATCGTTCCGCTTTTGAAATCTTTCTCCTGCTCAAACACCACAAAATGACGTACCAGATCGAGCAAGACTTCCTTGTTAAACATTCCCTTGAGAAGCACTTCAATCTGCGGCGTGACCGACGGCGCTTTGGTTTTTCCATCCGATGTTTTCCATGGCTGGAATCGTTCCCACTCCGAAGTAATCGTCCCTGCTTTCGCGTCAAAACCGTCACTCACGACAAGAATTTCATTAAAGTTGAAAAGGGATGGGATTTGCAGTTTGTAAGTCTGGAACTGCTTGAAGGCGGAATGCGCTGTCGCGTTTTCATCCGCCGGATTTTTAAGCTCAATCACTGCCAGCGGCAATCCATTAACGAACAAAACGATGTCCGGTCGCCGATTGTGGTTGTTCTCGATAACCGTGAACTGATTCACGGCAAGAAATTTATTCTCTGAGATATCCTTAAAATCAAAAAGCCAGACCTTGTCCGAAACAACCCGGTCGCCACGCCGGTATTCAACATCCACACCGTTAGCAAGCATCTTGTGAAATCGGCGATTATTGACGACCAGAGCAGGGCTTTCAGAACGGAGAAGTTGCTTAATGGCTTCCTCTTTTGCTTCGGCAGGAATCTCGGGATTCAAGCGATCAATTGCATCGCGCAGTCGGTCGATCAAAACAACATCTGAATAACTCTTCCTCTCGGGTGACGGACCGTCCGGCGCGATATCGGGTCCGTGCAAAATATCATATTTCAGATCCTTCTTCAGAATCTCGAGTGCCAATTCTTCCACTTCGGATTCGGTAATTTGAGCCACTATATTTACACCTCATCGCCAGACTGAACTCTAACCGAAGTCAAGATTCTTGCCCGCACTTCATCATATACCGCGATATTAACACCTTCTCCTACTTCCAAAGTTACAACTATCCCATACGGGACTGGAGAAGCAATTTTCCCCGCATCGTTTTTACAATTAACCTTGATATTCATAACTTCCCCGTCGGCTAAAGGAACAGCCTTTTGATCTTCAAAAATCTCATGTTGCACAGTTCCCCGACGCACTGCCTTCCAGTCTGCATCCTTGCGAGTTGATACAATGTTATGGTTTGCTTCAAACCACAAGCTGGCAGTGCGGTATTTTTGTGTATTTGTTTCAACGGGCGATATCCATGCGAGAGTTACAGTCAACCTCCGCCAATCTGTACGGGATCCAAGAGAAGGGGGCAAAGGTAGCTGAAACACATGTGCTCCGTTATCTTCTAACCCACCAAAGCCTAATAATGTAACTCGTTGTTCTGTGCTATTTAATACGCGTTCAATCTCTGGAAAACCATAACCTACCCAGCGCGCAATATGATTCCTTAACTGTCTCATATCAGACACTTGTAAAATTCCAGAAATACGCTCCGCTGTATCCCCCCATTTTGAGCCATGAACAATCATTGCTTTAATCAAAGGCGCTAAATAATCTTTATATTCAACCGTCACACCTTGTTCATTGAAAATTTGAGTCAAAAGGTCATGATAAAACCCGCCTGCTCTCGTAATAAGTGCCGCCGCATTACTGGTTCCGCAACAATGTAACGTAGCAGAAATATCCCCGGGGGACGTTCCGGGACAAGCGACCCTATTCCCGGGGGCCGACCGTGAATCTACCCTCTCGAAAAGCACAGAATCATTTACAAGATGTTTTCTATACAGTTGCTTCCCTCCTGAATAAATAATATCGGGTTTTATCGATCGCCGATATCCGCTACCGAACGCAGATATCGGGCTTGGAAGAAGAATAGAGTCATACGGATCTATCCGATCACCCATTACCACCCCAGTTGCGTGGTCTATATGAGCTGACCCGACCGTAACTCCGTTGATGCTTTCGGCTGGGGAAAGCAACCTCAGATTACGCGCATTTTGATATAGCGCCTTAATAGTTGCAGACTCTATTCCCGCCTGTTGAAGCTGATCAAATTCCCCACTGGAAACCTGCAAAGGGATCTCTCCACCGTGATTCCCTGCACTAATAACAAAAAGAACGTTATACTTCATGCTCAACCAATCAAGTAGCTTTGCCCAAGGACTCATGGCTTGGGAAAAAGGTCTACTGGGATCGCCCACTGATAAATTAATTAATTTTACCGATGGAGCAACAGGTGGCTGACCGTTTTCACCTTCAAAAATTCTTTTAACTGCACGATGAATCAAATCAACAATTAAAACATCCTCTGGAATAACCTCCCTACGCTGTCGAACCCAAGGTGGATTAGGCCTCATAATTGGCCTCATATACAGAGGCGTTCTTAATGGCACTCTACTACTTGCATTCAAATCGCCATGAATAACAAGAGATGCCATCATTGTTCCATGCGTGCGTTCTGAGACGGGATAATCAGAATTCCATCCATCTGGATCATCGAGAATTATTCTATCGGACAACAATTGATGATTAGGTAAAGGCATCCCATCAAGGATTGCTATAACTGGATTTCCTGAGGGTAATTTTCCAACTTGAGCGCTTAATTGTTCAATGTTGCCCTCTGTAGGCTGATCCCCTGCGGACACTTGACCCGAGGGGCGGAAAAACATAACACTATCACTCTTGACTAATTCCGTATTGGGGTTGTCAACGATGTTTTGAATCGCATTGGCTGGCAACTCAGCCAACAAAGCATGATATGTAATCTCTGGCAATACGCACTGGCCCAGAATTTGACCACCTAAATCTGTAATTAATCTCGCAACATTCGTCTGGCTGATTTGTCTTTTTTCATGAACATCACGAAACCAAAGCTCCACCTCAAATCGAACTTGGCCATAACTCTGTTGAAGTAATTCTCTCCATTCATCTAAAACACCCGTTTCTATTAAACGATCTTGCACTCCCCACCTACGAATACTTTTTAGGGTTTTAAAAACTTCCTTGAATTTATTTAGCCCTGAGTTGAACTTTACTGAAGGATCCGCTTGATATCGTCGCCACAACGAAAGCATGTTCTCTAAAGCGCGCTGATTAGCCATAACTAAATACAGACGACCACTCAATTGTTTTTCTGGATTCTCTTCAACAAAGAAATCCGCATCAGGGGGAATCTCATCTTCTTCCCATTCTCCCATCCATTCAAATCCTTCGATACGCTTTACAGCATTGGCAAAATCTTTAATGTCGCCGATTATTTCAATAACAAGAACTTGTTCCGGGTCTGCTCCTGCCGCTGTAGATTGAATTTCAATAAAGGCCGACTGCAACTGAGAAAATACAGGCGTCAATCGATCTATTTGACGTTGATGCGACGGTGTGTTGACTTTACCACCAAAACTTTTTTGTTTAGATCGAGAAGCCACCTCTGGTTGAGGAAAAAGAAGTAATGGGCGCTCAGCCATTCTTCACCTCCCGCTGATCCTGTTGCTTAACTTTTACAGAGCGGGAACCCCATTGCCGGATTGTTTGGGAAATAATATTCTTCATGTCGGCATTTGGTTGATTTAAAACATATTGCCGAAAAACGCTCGCGCCAAACTCTTCGACCTCAGCAAAACTAGAACCGAGCAAATGTTTTGCAAGCGTTCCGGGAGCATATCCGAGCGAAACCTTAATTTTTCGTTCAAATTTCTCAAACCATTCTGTTAAACGCGCTCTGGTCGGGGCAGGCAAACTAACACGAATCTGAAAACGCCGCCATACTGCTCGATCAAGTAGTTCAGCGTGATTGGTCGCCCCAATTACAACAACGTGACTGGGAAGCCCATCGATTTGAAGCAGAAGCGAACTCACTACACGCTTAATTTCGCCAGTCTCATGAATATCGCCACGCTCCTTTCCCAAAGTTTCAAATTCATCAAAAAACACAACGCATTTTCGTGTTACCACATAATCAAATAGCTTTTTAAGGCGAACAGCGGTCTCCCCCAAATATGTTCCAACAACACTTTCATAACGGACAACTAATAGTGGCACCATTAGAGCATCGGCAATGGCTTCAGCTAAAGATGTTTTCCCGTTTCCCGGAGGACCGATTAACAAAAGACGATTTCTTGGCTCCAAATTGTAGGAACGCAATAAATCCATTCGGTGATGCTCTTGAACAAACTCTTGGCAAATTTGCAGGACATCGTTCGGTAATATAAGCTCATCCATTTTGCGCTTTGGCATAATTTCATGCACCAAGCCCCCTGCACGCTGATCTGGCATCGTTGATCCATTAAGAAATGGTTTCTCATGAAATCCGTTACTGGACGGAATGATGCTCAATGTTTCTTCCAATTTATCCGCCAAAACTTTATGCTGTTTATTCCGTTCTTCGGCAATAATTGCCTCAACAGCTTTTCTAAAGACTTCCTTATCACCCTTAAAGCCTGACTGAATCAGCTTTAGAAGTAAATCTGCTCTAGCCATGTGTAAGCTCCCCCTTAAATAATACAAACGTCCTTATTTATTAAAAACTCGTATTTCCCCCGACAGCAATTTCCGCAAAAGAGAATCGCGTAATTGAACTAAGATATACGCTTCTGTTAAATTCTCTAACATTTTTCTGAACACCGGTTTAGTAATATCTGTAAATTTCTTGATTAAGTTATCTGCTGGAATTGGGGCCTCAATCTTCAACAGATAATCTGGTTTAACACGCTGATGGCTACCCGATGTCCCAGTCACAAGCGCTGTGAATTTATCAAGAAAATTCCGCGAACAAAACAACCCATAAAGATACTCCCTTGAAAAACCGGGGTTGGGAATCGTAACTAGAAATTCCGTCGAGCAAATCGACCGAAGGCTTTGACTGACATTAGGAAACCAAACTCTATGGATCCTTGGATTTAGCCTTGATAACAGCACAGCGTTCATCGGGACAAGCGCTTTATTACTCTGAATCTGTGAGCCAAATTCAATTTTTGGCAAACACCCTTCATCGAAAGCAGGAATGCTATAGTGATCGAATAATTCATCGGAAAAGTTATTCGGAGAAATAGTATCTCTTCTGATCGATGCTACATCTTCAATTTTTCCGTTTCGCCACTCCAATATCTGTTCATTGTCCACAAACCACTTTTTGAACACCGCCTGCGCGATGGATTCGAGGGTTTTGTTCATCTGATGATTCAACTCGATCTTTTCGTCCAAGTCACCAAGGATTTTGGCAATCTTTTTTTGGGTGGGGAGAGATGGGACAGGCCATCTTGTATCTTTCAAATGATTCCAGTCAGCCCGAGGCATCCTTGTTCCCGAGCTTCCCGAGCTTGCCATATCAACAAATTCATGGCTGGCCATACGATAAAACAAATAACCCTGATCGATTCCGTTTTTAGCACGCACAACCCAAATATCTGTTGAACAAACCCCATCAAAGCGTGGGCGATAAACCTTTCTAAAGTATGGCCTCAATTTGCCAAAGAGAATATCCCCGCCTTTAAAACGAAATTTATTGCTTCCGACTTCCGTTGAATGGCCAACAGAATTTAAACTTAGTGATTGCTGGTCAATATGCTCTAAGCCGATGTACTTAAAATTATCGCTTCCAGTTGGGTGATAACCGTCCTTAATCAGATCGGCCATATCGTTAAATGCAGTTTCTTTCCACTCATTCTTGCTCATTTGTTACCTTCTGTTTCCCATAATCACCACGGATTTGACCGCGCCTTGAACATTGGCTTCTGCATAATCATATTCGCCGTCGTAATCTGCAGCACTTGGATTTTTTATAACCGGGATTTCGCTAATAAACTTTATGCTGTCGTATCCATCTTCATAGCCCTGTACCAGCACCTGCGTGTCGGCGGGGAAGTTTTTGAGCTTTTCGATCAAATCTTTGATAATCATTTTTTGTTCTTCCTTGTCCGTGTTCCTGGTTCTTTCAGCAAATAACGATCCCGGCGCAATTCGCGTAGCAGTTCTTCTTCGCTGGGCAAATACAATTTGTAGCGTGACGCAAAAATCTGTTTATTGTCTTTGGAGAGCGTGTATCGAACGACAGAGTCTTTTTTATCTTCACACAGAATCAGGCCGACGGTCGGGTTGTCATCTGATTGTTTGGCTGACCTATCGTAATAATTGACATACATCTGCATCTGACCAATATCCTGATGAACCAGTTTGCCGATCTTTATATCAATCAACACGTAGCACTTGAGGATGGTATTATAGAAAACCAGATCAATATAAAAATGATCACCGTCCAGCGATATTCTTTTTTGCCGGGCTACAAAGGTAAAACCTTTTCCCAGCTCCAGCAGAAACTTCGAAAGGTTATTAATGAGCGCTTGTTCCAGATTGCTTTCGTATAATTTCGATTGAGGGGACAATCCGGTAAATTCCAGAACATACGGGTCTTTGATCATATCTTCGTAGCACCGGATTTCCTGACCTTTTTTGGCAAGCTTCATGAGCCCTTTTTTGTCTTTGCTTAAGGCCAACCGTTCAAAAAGAAGCGATCCTTTCTGGCGCTCAAGCTCTCGGGACGACCAGTTATTTTTAATACATTCCACTTCATAAAACAAACGGGCTTCCGGTTTTTCCACTCTCATCAAAATGCGATAGTGCGTCCAGCTTAATTCGTGACGCAGTGCGTCGCATTTTGGGTAGGTCAGGTAAAACTGTCGAATATTTCTGAGGTTTGATTCGTCAAACCCTTTGCCAAAATCAGCCGTCAATTTTTCTGAAAGCTGTTGAAGAAGTTTCCGCGAATAACCCGCTCTGCTTTTCCCCTGCTGTTCATTTTCAACTATTTCCTGCCCGATTTGCCAGTAAGCAATGACCATCGCCGTATTTACGGCACGTGCTATTTGTCCCCGGGCTTCTTCAATGATATGACGGATCCGCTTGTACACCTCACCAATTTTTGAGTCCGTTTTACTTAATTTCATATCCAATCCCTTTAAGATTCTTTTTAATCTCCGCTTCCAGCTCGTGTGACTTTTTGAATTGATCGGCAAGGTCTGCGGTTAAGCGTTTCATTTTTTCATCAAACGCCTCGCTGTCTTCTTCCTGAACCTCAGTGCCCACATACCGTCCGGGCGTGAGAATATGCCCGTGTTTTCTGACTTCCTCAAGCTTGGCCGACTTGCAAAAACCGGTAATGTCCGCGTATTTGCCGTTTTTGGATCGCCACGCGTGATAGGTGCCGGATATTTTCCCGATCTCTTCCGGTGTCAACTCGCGGTGCCTGCGGTCAATCATCACGCCCATGTTGCGGGCATCAATGAACAGAATCTCGCCTTTGCGGTTACGAAATTTGTGATTTTTTCTATCGCGGGATATAAACCATAAACAGACCGGTATCATTGTGTTATAAAAAAGCTGTGAGGGTAGCGCGACCATACAATCCACAAGGTCGGCCTCAATAATGTTTTTGCGGATCTCTCCTTCACCGGCAGTGTTGGACGACATGGAGCCATTGGCCAGGACAAAACCTGCCATACCGGTCGGCGAAAGATGATGAATAAAGTGTTGCACCCACGCAAAGTTGGCATTGCCAATAGGAGGCGTGCCGTATTTCCAGCGCACATCCTCACGCAACATTTCACCCTTCCAGTCGCTGTCGTTAAAAGGCGGATTGGCCAGCACAAAATCAGCCTTCAAATCCTTGTGCGCGTCGTTAAGAAAACTACCTTCATTGTTCCAGGCAATGTTGGCGTCTATCCCGCGAATGGCCAAATTCATCTTGCAGAGCCGCCAGGTGGTCTGGTTCGATTCCTGGCCATAAACGGAAATATCGCCGATTCGTCCGCCGTGTGCTTCCACAAACTTTTCACTCTGCACAAACATCCCGCCGGATCCGCAACATGGATCAAAGACGCGACCCTTGTATGGCTCCAACATTTCCACGAGCAACTGAACGATACACCTCGCCGTATAGAATTGCCCGCCTTTTTTGCCTTCGGCATCGGCAAACTGACCCAGGAAATATTCATACACCCGACCCAGAATATCCTTGCTTTTGTTTTCTTTGTCCCCCAAGCCGATAGAGCCGATAAGATCAATCAACTGGCCGAGGCTATGCTTGTCCAAAGCCGGGCGGGCATAATTTTTCGGCAAAACTCCGCGAAGAGAGGCGTTGTCTTTTTCGATTCGATCCATGGCATCGTCAATGATTTTGCCAATGGTCGGCTGTTTGGCGTTCTTTTGCAGATTCTCCCAGCGGGCAATTTTGGGAACATAAAAAACATTTTCAGCGCGATATTCGTCTGCATCCTCCGGGTCGGCACCCCTGGTTTTCGCGAGTTTTGCGTAGAGTTCGTTGAAAGCATCAGAGATATATTTGAGAAAAATCAGACCAAGAACCACATGCTTGTATTCTGCGGCGTCCATATTTTTATGAAGCTTGTCCGCGGCCTCGAACAGTTTCTTTTCAAAGCTTGAATCGCTGGTTCCGTTATTCTTTTTTTTCATTTGCTCACCTCAATAATTCCAGCGTGATTTTATAAATTTCTCAAGGTCCTCCGGCTTGACGCGTCAACGACGAGACCGCTTGCCTCGTAATTCGGCCAACGGGCGGTCGGCTAATTGGAACCGCATCAAATCAAATTTTTCCGTTAGCCATGCGCAGTAAATCTT